>Ga0302292_1001477_pt1 | contig 15057 bp, 29 predicted proteins | sample III_Fen_N2_1_FD_194553 | JGI IMG/M metagenome (GOLD analysis project Ga0302292, IMG submission 194553) | Peat permafrost microbial communities from Stordalen Mire near Abisko, Sweden - III_Fen_N2_1 | ecosystem: Environmental > Terrestrial > Soil > Wetlands > Permafrost | place: Sweden: Abisko...
GAAAAAGTACAAAAATAAAAGAACAGGTGATGTTGTTGAACAAGATGGATATAATAAATATCTATATAAACATTTTGATTTCAATCTTTCAGCTGCAATGGTTGAAGATTCCTGTGATTGGGAAGAAATAGTTGATAAAGCTCCTGAATATGAAATTATGAAAATATCTTGTAAGCCTATTACTTCTTTTGGAAAACCACACATTAGAGATTTTCCTTCTGGTCAGAAATGGGAAATCTTTGATAAACATTGGAACATTCATTCTATCAAAAGGAATAGTGATGGAGAGATATTCAAGATACATGATAATGTACAAATTCAAAATTTTGGAAAACCTGCTACAATTCTTAAATTTAAAATTGACAATAATGTCTCTTGTGGAATGGTTGTAGGATTTGAAGAAATATGTGCTGAAGTTCCTATTACTAAAATAAAGAAGTTTGTAAAAGTTCCTCTATTTACAATAGAACAACAACAAGAAATAATTGATTTGATTAGGAAATACAAATAATTTATCATATATTTGTATAACAAATTAAATTAATATAATGAAAGGAAAAACTAAAACATCTTGTAAATTTATATGGAAATTTAAAATTAATTAAAACAATTAGACAAATGATACAAATAATTATCTTCTTAATACTTGTAGCTGTAATAGCAGCCCTTGTTGTACAAAATCTCATAATGTCAGATAAGATGAAATATTATGAGGAAATATTGTTGAATCACAGCAGTGATTTTTCAGAACTAAAATGGCAGCAAATTTTATCAACAATGAGCAAAAAAAGTTGGTTTGATAACATATTATTACTTATCTTTAAGGAATAAAAGCTATGACAGACGAAGAAGCAGAAAAAGAAGCAGCTAAAATTATTAATGATTTTAATAATATGGTCATTGATGAATTTTTAAAAACTTTGAATGGTATTCCTGTAGATAGGAGAAGTTGGATAGATGGATTTATTGCAGGATATCTAAAAGGTAAAAAAGAAGTAACAGAACAAATAAAACCAACAATTTAAAACATAGAAACATATGAGCAAAGAAGAAGAATTAAAACTACCAGACGAAATAACAAAATCTGTAAATGGAAACCCCAGGGATTTAGTTTTAATCTCAATCCCAAAAATGGGAAAAAGTGCTATTTTAGGTCAACTTACAACAGAAAAAAATGCTATTGTAATTGATTTAGAAAAAGATGGATATCAGTATATATCTGCAAGGAAATTATCTACTTTTGTTACTCATGATATAACCTTGTGGGAGAGCTATCTTAATTATATTAAGTATCGAAATCTTCTTTTAGAGAATAAAGGAAAATATGAATACTTGATTATTGATGGACTTACAGATTTAGATGAATTATCAGAAGTGGGGGGAACACTCTCATATATGAATAGTATCATAGGAAAGAAGTTCAATCGTAAAAATGGTATTCCTGATGGTGAAAAATTAGCTTATGGTGATGTAGACTGGAAATCTGTTCTCTCATTACCAGATGGTGCAGGATATCAATTTGTACGTGCATGGTTTATGCAGCAAGTTGAATTTTTCAAACAAATAAGTCCTTACAGAATATATGCAGCACATGTCGTTGATAAGTATATAAAGGATAATGGTAAAGAAGAGGTAATAGGTAGTGAAATTTCATTAACCGGAAAATTGAAGACAATCTTCAGTTCTAGGGTAACTGCATTAGCAAAAATCATTGCTGATGGAAATGACAGATATTTAAACTTTGATGTCAATAATGAAAGTATCATAGCTGGGAGTCGAGCTCCTCATTTAAAAGGAAAAATCCTAATTTCAGAAATGAAAGATGGAAAGTTAATAACACATTGGGATAGCATTTATAAATAAATCAATTAATAACTAAAACCAACAAATTATGAATAACGAAGAAAGAGGAGACATCTCATCAAGAGGATATGAACAGACTATTCCTAATAATCATCAACCACCTCCTAATGTAGGAGCATTATCTTCAGAGCCTGGAAATTGTGAAAAAGAATACAAAAGACCAAGGCTAGAGCTACTAAGAGAATATCCTATAAGAATATCATTTGCATCCTTAGGATGTATGATAGAAGTAGGTTGTAAAGCTGTAGCATTTTCAACAATTAGTGAGGCAATGGAAGCATTAATTGATTATGTAGCTAATCCTTATGAAGAACAAAAGAAATGGAATGAGAAATTTAATAAAGAAAATCAATAATTAATAACTAAAAACAATTAAACAATGGCAATTGAAGGCAAGCAAAGAAAAGAGAACGAGTTTACTCTTAAAACAGGCTTATTTGAAGCTCGTGTAATCGCAATTAATCCAACGGAAGAAGATTACAAAGAAATTCTTGGAATTGAGTTGAAAGAAGACTCTAAGGCTACAGAATATCTTGGTGAAAGCAAAGAAGGAAACACATATCTCCGTTTGGATGTATGGCTGGAAGATGTGAATGCTAAAGAAGGAGAATTACCCTTCAGGCAAAAGGTAGGCTTCTATTTGGAAGACAAGGAAAGGGAAAACAAGGATGGCTCTAAATTACAATACATTAATAATGTAGGTGTATGTTCCTGGGCTGATGATCCTAACAATCTTCCTGATTGGTTTATGGAAAGAGAACATCGTGTAGCTAATGTAGGAGAAGAAGAAATGTATACATTCCTGCGTTCTTGGATGGGTAAATTGGACACAAGGGATGGTGAAAGCCAACTCACTGTTGAATGGAAGAAGCTCATGAAGGGAAATGTAAAAGAGCTGAAGGAATTTATGGGATGTGAGTTTGAAACAACTGTTGTTGCTTTAGCTACTGTTAGAACAGTTGAAAAGGATGGAGAAGTGAAAGAATATCAGAATATTTATAACAGGGCATTCCTTCCTGCTTATGCATTAAAGAATTTCAGGCTTGTGGATTATTCTTCTGAAGACCAAATCAGCAAACTGAAGGCTAAGAAACCTAAAGACAGGAAAGCTCATGAGAGATTTGTTGTTGATGTAATGGATGGGGAATATGGGTGCAAAGACTACCTGATACTCAAGGACTTACAAGATTATGATGCTTCTGCTAATTTAGCAGCTTCAGACAAAGTAATCTCCGAGAAGGGGCCTGACTACTAACCAACTATCAATTAACCAAAAGTCCCTTGTTATATAATATATTCTATTATGTAGCAAGGGATTTTTTATTCCTATGTATATGAAAGATGAACCAGAATTTAAAATAGGTGATGAAGTTTACTTAGAAAAAGGAGTAGAAGTATACACTTATATTTCTTGTAAATATGTATATTCAAATAGACCATTTGATGAATCATTAACTTTAGCAAAAATTACCTTAGGTCTATTGTATACAAATGAAGAAATTACAAAAAGAAGTATAAAAGAAGAAGCTAATCATATCACTAATATAATATTTAGTGCTTTTATTAGTAAAGGATATGAAATAGCATTTAATAAATGTAAAGAATTTGTAAATAAAAATATAGATGTAAATAAGAAGATAGAATTAACCAAGTTTATTTTATCAGAAGGAACTTTTGTCATAACAGATGTAATTTATCACCCTGAAACTACAGGTAGAGATAGTTGGCCTGCTTATTATGAATTTTGTGCTGAAAGAAAGAATGGAAAAGATAAAATACAATTTGTAAATTGGCAATACTATAATAATAATTGGCACTTTATAAATGAACAACAACCTATAAAATGATACAAGGGAAGAGAAAAATAGATTTGACACCAGAGACAATTCTACAGAAGATTACTCCCTATGACTTGTTTCACTATTACATGGGAAGTCAGAAATGGGAATTGAATGAAGCAACTATATCTCCATTTCCACACAAAGGAAAGCTGGAAGAAAATCCATCGTTTATTATTGGTAATAGGAATGGTTATTTACATTTCGTGGATTTCAGCTTGCCAGATATGAGGGGCGATGTGTTCACATTTATAAAATTGCTTCATGGTTTATCTTCTATGAATGATGTCCTTCTGATGATAGATAAGGATTTTGGGCTGGGTATATCTTCTGATATTAATGTAGGAAAGTATAAACGCATAACAGCTGAATATAAGCAACCTGAAATAGAATTGGGAAAGAGGTATTCTGTCATACAATGTATAACACGGAAATTTACTAAAGAAGAATTGCAATATTGGGAAAAATATGAAATCAGTGAGAAAGAATTAAGAGAAGAACACATCTATTCTATTGAAGGACTTTATCTTAATAGACAAAAGTACTCTATTTCTAGTGATGAAATAAGATTTGGATATCTTTATGACAATACATATTGGAAAGCCTATTTTCCATATAGAGAGAAGAGAAGAAAGTGGTTAAGTAATGTTCCTTTAACAATTTTAGATGGGAAAGAAGCAATACAAAATTGTGATATTGCTTTTATAACTAAATCTAAGAAAGATAAAATGATTTTAAAAAAGTTTTATCCTTTTGTAACATCAACTCAAAATGAAAGTGTAGCTTGCTTCTCTCCAGAAAATGTAGAATATATTAAAACTAATTCAAAAAGACAGGTGCTTTTATATGATTCAGATGATCCAGGAGTTATTGCATCTCAACAAATAACAAGTTTATTTGGATTTGAATACTGCAATCCTCCTAGAAAATATTTACCAGAAGTAAAAGACTTTAGTGACATGGCTATGAAATATTCATTAAAAGAAGTTGAAACTTTTATTAAGAATAAGTTGTTATTGTAATACTATTATCATATATTTGTAGTATGAAAATAACAGAAGAACAATGTAAAGAGATGATCAAAATGTATGTTGAACAGAAAGTTTCAACTACATATATTGGTAATAAACTTAGTATATCACCTACTACAGTAACTTGCTATCTAAGACAAAGTGGCATACAAATACAAAAAGCTAGATATAAGTTTAATGAATCCTATTTTAAAAAAATAGATACAGAAGATAAAGCATATTTTCTAGGCTTAATCTATGCTGATGGATCAATTAATAATAAAAGAAACACCTGTACCATTAAATTAGTTAGTACGGATGATTATATTTTAAAAAAATTAAATACGCTAATAGAATGTAACAAACCATTAAGTTATGCAAAAGAAGAATTAATTAGAGGAACTAAATATATTGGTAAACAGAGAACCATTTTAAATATTTCTTCTAAAAGAGTAATTTCAGACCTAGAAAAAGCAGGGGTGTTCTCTAATAAATCTCAAACAATTATATTTCCAGATGATGACATTGTTTCTAAAGAATTGAAATGGGATTTCATTAGGGGGTATTTTGATGGGGATGGGAGTATATCTATTACAGAGAATAGACCTAATATAAGTTTTGCAGGAAATTATGAGTTTTTGTATTCTTTAAGTGAATTTATCAATGAATACATTAATCTCAAACCTTTGCCATACAAACATATGACTGCTAACTGTTATTATATAAAAATAAATAAATTAGATCGGGTTATAAAATTTTGTAATCTTTTATATAATAACAGAGATTGTACTAAACTACATAGAAAATATGAAAAATATAATAATTATTTAAACGGAACCTATTATAAAAAAATTAAAGATTATCTAAATAAACATGGAAAGGTTCATGGGATTAACAAACACACAAAATTTTAATAAATTAATTAAAAGAATAACATTATGAAAACAAAGAAAAAAGAAAAAGAATGGAATTTGGCTATTACACCATTCACAAGTGAGATAATGGGATCAGATGATGAGTTTATCTATCTAAAGGAATATAATTATATAGAGGGAGAAGAAGAATTTCCTTTGATACTTGCTGTAAAAAGAGAACATTTTCTAGAAATGATCAACTTATGGCTAGATAGAAAAACAGAATATTGCAAACTCTGGAAAGAGTGGTGTGGAGTATTTGGTGAATTCTACATTAATGTAACTAAAGAAATAGGAAAAGTTACCCTTCTTATAGATGTAGAAAATGAAACACCTATTTATAAAGAAGTTCCTCTTATAGAGGTAGTAGACTTTGAGAAACATTGTGATATGGAACATGGTTAAAAACATTTCAAACTTAAAAAATTAATCGAATGAAAACATTTAAAATAGAAATGTGCAGAATTTCTTATGCATTTAGAACATTTACTATTAATGCTAAAAGTGAAATAGAGGCAAAACTGGATGCTCTAGAAAATGCAGGAGATTATGAATACTCAGAATCAAGTTCAGACTACTTAATAGATGATATAAGGGAGGTAGAAGATGAATAACATAGCATATAACAAAGCAAAAGAGCATTTAAAAGATTTTACAAAATTTCCTTCTATTAATGATATTGTCCTGTTGATGGAAGAGTATGCAAAGGACACTGTTTATGAGTTTCACATTTGGTGTTATTCTCATAATCTTAGATTTGCACATGGATATTGGTATAAGTTTAGTAAAAGGATAGATATCAGAACAGAAGAACTTTACGAACAATTCTTAAAAGAACAAGAAAATGAATAATACAAGGTTAGAAAGAGAAACAAGCAATGCTATTGAAGACATAGAAAGTGTCATATCAGATTTAATTACAACAATTAATGATCTGGAAGCAGAGAATGAAAGAAAACAAGAAGAAATTGACAAATTATTAGAAGTAATTGACAAACTTGAAAACGTATAAATTATGAAAAATAACCAATTAGAAATGGAAAAAGGTCATTTTGATGGCTATGTTTATGAAATTAGAAATCTAATAGATGATTTTGTCAGGGAAATTGAAGATTTGGAATTTGATAAAGACAGATTACAAGATAGAATTGATGAATTAGAAGAACAATTAAATTCTGTAAAAGATTTATAATTATGAAAGACACAGTAGATGAAATCTATTACAATGGATATACTATTAATATCTATAGTGATGATGACCCTTTTAATCCAAGAGAAGATTGTGATAATGTATGTAAGATGATATGTTTTCATAGAAGATATTCATTAGGAGATGTTAAAGAATCTAATAAATGGGATAGTGATGACTTCCAGGAATTTATTGAAAAAGAGAATGGAAAGTCTATTGTAGCTCTTCCTTTATATCTATATGATCATAGTGGTATTACAATGAGTACAGGAAGATTTTCCTGTCAATGGGATAGTGGATGTGTAGGATATGCATATATTGATAAAAAGGAATTCATTAAAGAATTTGGTAAGAAGAGATGGACTAAAGAGTTACAGGAAAAAGCAATTGATTGGATAAAAAGTGATGTTGAAGTCTATGATGATTATATCTCCGGTCAAGTGTATGGATATAGAATAGAGAATAGTGATGAAGAGGAAGAGGATGATTATGGATGCAATGGGTGGTTTGGATATGATTTTGAGAAATCAGGACTTCTTCCTGAAGCAAGAGCACAAATTGATTGGCTTATAGAGGAACGAATTAAAGAAGCAATTCGTGATACAGAAGAACAAAAACAAATTCATAATAATTTACAACCAATAGAAATTTATTAAACATGGAAACAAAAACAAATTATTCAACAACAAAAGAATTGGTAATAGCAACACAATTGCCAGAAACCACTCGAACTTACAAACCCTTCAGTAACCAACAGATTATTGAATTAACATTAAATGGAATAAGTAATGCAGGATTTACCCTGGATAAGGAGACTTATTCCTGTGCTAAAGAAGGTTTAGTTTGTAATGGTAGATATACTATTGGTAATGTAGCTGATGGGGAAATGCAATTACAGATATCCTGGCTTAATTCCTATGATAAATCTAAACCATTATCATTCTTTGTTGGGGCTTTGATTACCGTTTGTAGCAACGGACTTCAGAGATCAATGGGAATGGGAGGATTTAAGAAAAAACATCAAGGACAAATACAGGAATTCACTCCCTATGCTATAGGAGAATATATTAAAGGAGCTCAAGAGACTTTCCTTCAGATACAGAAAGAGAGAGATGTTATGAAAGAAGTTGTGTTGACAAAAGAAGATCAGGATTTTCTCATTGGAAAAATGTTCATAGAAGAGGAATTTGTAAAATCCACACAGCTGAACATCATTAAAAGTGAATTAAAACATCCTACACATAGTTATGGAGATCCTAATAGCCTCTGGAGCCTTTATCAGTATACGAGCTTCAGTATGAGGGAGTTACATCCTTCTTTGTCTCTGCAGGATCATCTTGATGCACATGAATTCTTTGTAAATGCTGCAGGCATATTAATAGAAAAAGCACCTACTATCATTCTTCCTTCAGAAGGAGAAAAAATAGCAGCTAATCAATTGGATTTGTTTAATGAAACAATAATGATATAATGGATTTTGATAATTTTAAAGAACTGATACATGAATCTTGGTGGGCAAAATTATCTCCATGGATAGAAAGTGAAGATTGTGATAAATTGTATGCTTTTTTGAAGAGGGAATCAAAGAGAGGGAGGGTGCTATGCCCCCTCTCTTCTAATGTATGGAAAGCCTTTCTTTTAACTCCTTATGAGGAAGTAAGGGTAATTCTGTGTGGCTTCAGTCCCTATCACAGTCTATATAATAAAAAGCCTGTTGCAAGTGGCCTTCTGATGGATTGTTCTATAACAGGAAGATTACAACCTTCTTTAGAGAAATGGTATGATGAGATTGATAGAGTGTATGAAGTGAAATGTAAGAGAAATCCTGACCTAAGTTATCTAGCCAAGGATGGAGTCTTAATGTTGAATGCTGGTCTCACAACCGAGGCCCTAAAAGCTGGTAGCCACAACCTAAGATGGGAGGGATTTATGAAATACTTATTTGAAGAAGTGCTAATTACTACAGGTATGCCAGTTATATTTTTGGGGAAAGAGGCAAGAAAGGTAGAGAAATATATTGCTCCTTTTACATGGGTATTTAAACCTCTCCACCCGGTGAGTGCCTCATACACTTCCTCTGATTGGGATAGTGAAGGAATATTTTTACAAACAAACGAAATATTAAAAGGCAATAATAACAGTACAGTAACTTGGTATCAAACATAATAATAGATAATATGCAAACAATAGAAACATGGTTACCAGTATTTCCTGGATTTTATGATACAATATTTGAAGCAAATGTAGAAGATGAATTGTGGTATCAAAATGATTGTAGAGACACAGACTTACCAATCATTGAATATGATGATTTGGAGTTTGATAATGCTCAATATGAAGAAGATGTTGTTAAGCAATGTACAGAGTTTATTGAGAGTAATTTAAAAGCTCTTGGTCTTGTTTCTGCTATCAGATTTCAGGGAATCAGTAGTCCTAAGGAGTATAACTTTCATAATGATAGTGGAAATATTGAAATTGATTTGTCTGATGAGAATATTGTTGCTATCCAGGGATATGTTTCATTTCATGAAACTAAATATAGAGAATGGTTAGCTGATACATATACTTCTTATGATGGATTTTCCTCTTGGTACAGCAATGAAATTAGTGATTGGTATGCTTATACAAATGATTTTTCGGACTTTTCAGGGAAGAGACATTATTTAGGTAGTGTTTTAGAATTTATTTGTTGGAATGAGAATATTACAGCAGAAGATATGAGAGAGGGATTGTATGATATTTATGAATCTTCTTATTGCAAGGATAGAAAAGATCAAGTAAAATGTGAAGAGTGTGATGAATGGTTTGTATACGAAGGACAGGAACAATTAAAAGAATACAGAGACACACTTTCCAGGCAAACTAAAATATGGAAAGAGACACAAGGAGACAAGCCTCTAAAGACTAAAACTTTTAAACAGGTGTATCCGGATTTTCAATTTTTATGTAACAAATGTAATCCAAAACAAGATGAAGGAATTTGTGAAGATTAACGACACAAGAATTAGAAAGAATACAATTAAACGTTACATTCCTATGGATAGGAATAAAATTACAGTGTATTATTCTCCAGGTAGGAATAAGGTGGATTTTGAGTCTTTTCCTTTTCCTACATTAGAGGATAGGGATAAAATGGTTGAAGAATTAGATTTAAACTTTCTGATATGAACAGGTATTTCTTATTTGGACAAGCTGCTTGCCAGGGAATGATTGAAGATGATATAAAAGGAGCAAAGAATGCTATTAAGAGAGGAGAACCTTTTGATGTTTTTGAATGGAATCCTAACACTGATCCTACAGAATTATTAAACACATTTAGTGGATGGGAAGATTTTTGTGAAATAACTAAAAAAGAATATGAATCACTTGAAAAATTAGTACTATGATATCAACTAGAGAAACAAAGAAGGAAATGCTGGAAGGAATACAGAATGTTGTAACAGCAAAGAAAATAGCTAATAACACTGTTAAAGCTACACTATCCTCAGGAGAGGAAATAGTTATTCTTCATAAGACAATTATTGTAAGTAAAAAGGATGGTAGATATACATTAAACTCCGAAGGATGGAGAACTCCTACTACTAAGGAAAGAATAAATGATAATACTCCCTTAGGAAGAACTTGGAAAAATTATCTCTCTCAGAAAAATGGACTTTGGTATATAGGAGAGAACTTGTTCTATGATGGAATAGTGATAGATGAAAATGGAGAAATTGTTAGCAAGAAAATTCTTCCAGAGAAAGTAGAAAAGAAGAATGATAAAATGAAAGCTAAAATCACTAAATTCTGTAAGCTGATAACAAAGGATAACCTTCCTTATCCTAATAATGGAGATTGTTGGTTATGTTCTTTTCATGATGCAGAAGGTAAATCCTGGGGAGACCAAAGAAGCAATGATAATGATCATCTAATTCAGCATCTGAAGGAAAACTATCTACATGGTAGTCTATTAGTAAATGCTATGAGAGAAGCTGGATATAGAGATGATCAAATAGGATTTCATTATCATTTGAAATTCGATGATACATTCAGGAGAGCAACAAGAAAATATTTACAAAAGAGATTGTTAACATTTAATGGATAAACAAAAAACTAAAATGGAAAAACTAAATATTAAAGTGGAAAATATGACTTCCTCAAGAGGAAATGATGTTCCTAATCAGTTTATAATTCGTACTATGAAGGGTAGGTATTTTCAGAGCTATAATACAATCATAGCTTTTATACCTAGTAGTTGGAGTGAGAAAACTCAATTGGATAGAAACTCTTGGGACTATTCTATTACAACAGGAAAGTATAGAAATCAATTTCTTGGAGAAGATAAGAAAGAGACACAGAGAAAGATTAATAATGGAACTTATGAATTAACAAATCTTAATTAATGAGAACAATTAGATTTAAAAATCAGCAACATTTTGAAGGAAGAAATGGTTTCTTTAAAGCAAGTGGAGTAGATATTCATTTTAATGTAACAGATGAATTTGGCATAGCTGTTTTATCTCTATGGCCTGTAACATCTAAAAATAAACCAGGAAGAGGATTTATACAAATAGATGGAGCAAGTATAGAAGATTTTTTAAGAGGTATAGCAGAAGAAGCAGGAATTGAAATGCTTTGTGGAGAAGAATTAAACCAATATTACAAAGAATCAATTAAGTGGTCTGTAGAAGACTTTACTATGTATAGGAGAGATGGCTGGCAGATTACAGAAGAAAGAGCTCAGGAAGCCTTAGAAAGAATGATATACAAACATGATGCATCTATAGGAATATCTTGGGATAGTATTGAATATTGGTATGATCAATATGGAGAAGAAGTAGAAGAAGGAACAGAATTATGGAGGAAAGAGGAATGAGTTATACAGACATGTGGGAAATACAAGATAATAATGGAACTATTCACTCTGGTACACAAGAAGAAATGGAGTGGGCATGGGATATAATGTTATGTCCAGGAGACTTTCATGGAGAAGATGTAGATGAATGGTATACAGATTGGGAAGGAGATTTAAAGTTAGTTCAAATACATAACATTTTTAATTAAAAATTCTAACTAAAATGATTAGTGCTATTATATAATTTTGTACCTTTATAGTAGCACTAACCTTTCTTATTATTATGAAGAAGAAAATAGTAAAACGAAGAACAAACATTGAAAGACCATTTGGAGATGGAAATATTAGTAATGCTGCATTCTTTGGAATGTTGAGAGCTGCCTTGCGAAATAAATCTAGATTTTTTCCTTCTGTAGCTAATTGTAAGGAAAGAGTAAAAGAGCCTTACATTGGTACTATCAAAAGGAGAAAATGGTCCTACAGATGTGAAGACTGCCATAAGCTTTTTGATTCAAAATCTATTTTTGTACATCATAAAATTGAATGTGGGGAACTGAATTCATTTGATGATTTACCAGGATTTGTAAAGAGACTGTTTTGTGATAGCAAAGATTTGACAGCAATTTGTGACTTATGCCACTCGAAGAAACATAACAATTTAAAACCAACAAAATGATAAACGGAATTAAAAAAGGAACAAATGAAAAGGAGTATAGGTCTGTGCTTCTTGATTCAGCTAGTAGCTTAAAAGACTTTTCAATAGATCGTAAGAAATATTTTAAGCGTTATATTTTAAATGAGTATATAGAGGATGAGATTACACAGGCAATAAGAACGGGAAACATCGTGGATTGTTTGCTTTTGGAAGCTGAGAAATTTGATGATAAGTTTGCCATGTCTGCTATTGCTTCAAGTCCTACAGGACTTATGCTTGAGTTCACAGAGGCTTTATACAGAGCTACAAAGGAAGCAACTAGTGAAGAAGGGGATATGACTAAATCCTTTGAAGATCTCTCCAGAGAAGCTTATACAGCCTCAGGATTCAAAATTACATACGAAGCTGTTATTAAAAAGTTTATTGGCTCCGATGCTGAAATATATTACAATGAAATTTGTGAAATAAGAAGCAAAGGACTTACAGTGGTAACAGCACAAGATGTAACTAATGCAGAAAACATTGTACAAGAACTAAAAGTTAATCCCGTAACTAAGAAAATAGTTAATCTTGTAGATAGTAAGAGATATACAATCAAAAATCAATTACAGGTAGAGGGGTATTCATTAAAAGAGCATCTATTTAAGAGTATGATGGATAAGGTGATAATTGATCATCAGGAAAAGACAATTTCTGTATATGATTTAAAATGTGTATGGAGTGTTGAAAACTTTTATGAAGAATACTATCTCTACAGGAGGGCTTATATACAAGCTTATCTATATTATATGGCAGCTATCCATCTTTCTCTTATCACTCCTGAATTAAATGGATATAAGGTGATGCCACCTAAATTCATAGTGTGTGACAGCACAAACTATTTTAATCCATTAATTTATGAATTAGATAGCCAGGATATAGTAGATGCATGTAATGGATTTGTATACAAAGGAAGAACTTATCCCGGTGTAGATAGTATTATAGAAGACCTTAAGTGGTCTTTGGAGACTAACACATGGAACATAAGCAGAAAGAACTATCTCTCTGATGGAATTGTTAAACTGACAGAATGATGGAGAAATATGGCTTAAATGGAACAGCAATACCAAAAGAAGTAATTTCTTTTGCTGCTCCTGTTTTACAACATACTGATGTAATAGTGAATACAAATAGAATAGAACTTATGTGGAATGAACATGCTAATGGATTTGTAATTATTACAAGTGATTTCACAAACTTTCTAAGTGATGAGGATATTCATTCTCCTTGGTATACAATGGATGGTAAACTTTATAATATATAAATATGGAACAAACAAAAATAGAGATTAGGAAGACGATTTCAACAATATTTTTTGTGCCAACATTGCACATTCCAAAGGGAGAGTTAGTAAATAATAACTTTCTTAATGGATATATAAAAGACGAGCTGCATGATATAGAATATGAAGATGCAGTGTTCTTACTCTTTAAACCTAAACAGTTAGATATGTTTAGAGAGTTTTTAGATAATGAGTATGAACGTACCAAGGATATTTTATCAGATTACGATCATAAAAATGGATTTGTGATTGTTGTGTATAAGCTAAACATGAAATGGAAAGATGATTTCAAATTAATAAAACAGGGGAAGTATTCACGTACTTCTCCTGAATTTCAGAAAGAGTTTCCAAGAGTTGTTAAATTGATGAAGAATGGTTTACATAAAGATGAGATTTCTTTGCAATACAGGATATTCAATAAGACAGAAGAGCTTGTTAAATTTTGGGAAGAGAAATTTGATGTAACATTTGATGCTACACAAGAGTTGTGGAGATCATTTGAGCTAGAAGACGAAACCCTTACTGAACAAAAACTTATAGAATATGGAAACATGGAAAACTCTTGAAGATTTCCCAGGTTATGAAATTAGTAACTTGGGAAATATAAAAAGTCTAAGTAGAGTCATTCTTAGAAATGGTAAGTATCCCATTATATCTAAGGAAAAACTCTTGTATCAGAGACAATCTGCTGATGGATATAAGCAAGTTGCATTATGTAAAGATGCAAAAGTTCATACAATAAAAGTTCATCAGTTAGTTGCTATGGCTTTTCTAAATCACAAGCGATGTAGTTTTAAGCTAGTTGTAAATCATATTGATAATAATAAACTTAATAATAACTTAGACAATTTAGAAATAATAACTAATCGTCAAAATAGTAATCATAAACATCTAAATGTGTCATCACAATATGTAGGAGTAAGTAAAGGAAAAAATGAGAAGAAGTGGCAAGCTCATATATTTATAAAAGGTAAAGATAACTACTTAGGTCGTTTTATAAATGAGATAGATGCTAGTAATGCATATCAAGCAGCATTAAAACAGTTTCTTGACACAGAAGAAGATGAAACATTAACAGAAGAAAAACTAAAAGAATATGAACAACAGTGAAATAGAATTAGAACTAATACAGCATTTTGGTCTTGAGAAGACTATTGTGTATTGTGAAATGTGTGCCTTCATGTATAATAAAATGTATGAAGATGTTATGGAGAGAGCCCCAGAGGTAAATATGCAATTTGCTTTTGATTATGACAGAGATTGGTGGCAGAAGAAAGGAGAAGAATTACAGGAGAGAATTAAGGTGTATCAAAAGATATAAATATGATACCACTTACAGAGACAAGGCTTAAAATGAGTTTAAAACGTGGAGGAATGTGGGTGTTGCTTGTAAATAAATCAGCGTTAGAAGATGTAGTTCGTGAAATAGGAGG
>Ga0302292_1001479_pt1 | contig 15054 bp, 13 predicted proteins | sample III_Fen_N2_1_FD_194553 | JGI IMG/M metagenome (GOLD analysis project Ga0302292, IMG submission 194553) | Peat permafrost microbial communities from Stordalen Mire near Abisko, Sweden - III_Fen_N2_1 | ecosystem: Environmental > Terrestrial > Soil > Wetlands > Permafrost | place: Sweden: Abisko...
CCTCCACTTCGTAACATTTCATATACCTTACGATAGCCTACTTCATCAGGTATCCAGTGAAATGCCGTTCCTGAATATACGAAATCTATACTATTATCATTAAATTCATAATCTTCAAAAGCAATATTGTGTATTGTGAAATTATTATATTCCTTAAACTTTGCCTTCGAGTATGAAGCTAATTTATCACCTAATTCAATAGCTGTAACAAAACAACCTGTCTGTAAAATTGGAGTTGTGGCTTGACCAGTTCCTATTCCTACTTCAAGCGCTTTTTTTGTTACATCAAGTCCTGAATATTCAATAATACTATCAAATAGTTCTTTACAATATCGGGGCCTGTACTTGTCATAAGTAATAACTTCTTCATTAAATGCCAATCGTTTATCCATATCAAATACCTCCTCAATTGTTTATAAGTAGTGCTCAATGTCATCTAAATTAGGAATCTTCTCTCTTTTGCTGATTGCGGGTCCCGAGTACTCGGGATCAAGCCGAGAAACAGCCCGGGCGGAAAGATGCACACCGAAAACCACAGCCGCCGCACTCGGATAGCTTCTGTTATATAGGCATGCCATTTTTATTTCATGTCCTTTTTGAATAATCCTAAATTTTTTACAATAATTGTATTCAGTATTAAATTTCTATCGCTTTCATTACGAGCAAAACTTTCTTTACTTAAGATTTTATCTCGTAATTGAAGAAATGGTTTTTCAATAACTAAATGCAAAACTAGTCCTCCCAATCCGGCAATTATCAAACAAATCCAAAACAACCAGGTACTTTGTGGATCTATACCAATGTTGGCTGTTCCTAATTTAACTAAATGAAACAATTGCTTATGTGACAAATAAACCACATACGACAACGTTGCAATTACAAAGGTAGTTTTTGACTTTAATTTATATAAAATACACGAAGGGCATAATGCGGCCATAACAATTAGTCCATATGCAAAAGACACTAATGTGTAACCATAAATTGCAGTATTGAATGAAAGGAAATGATTACAAACATTATAAGCTAAAATAAATATCCCAATCCCAATTAATAGTACGAAATTACCATATCGCGAAATATAATCCATAAATTTTGGCTTAAAATTAAGGATAGCAGCGATACTAACTCCAAATAACAACCCATCCATTCTATTATCGCTTGGATAATAAATATTCTCTAAAAAACCTAATAGTACTTTTAAATCATCGCCACTTTCAATAAAAGGCTGAATGTGTTGATGCCAATTGTATAGTCTTAAAATGAATCCAATCATTATAAGGCCAACAATAAAATAAATAGCATTACTTTGAATTTTAAATAAGAATATAATAAGAATAGTTATTGGCAATAGCAAATAAAACTGTTCCTCAATACACAAAGACCAAGCATGGGAAAATGATTTTCCATGTAGTACATCAAGTCCGAAATTTTGAGTAAAGGTCAAGAACTTCCATAAGGGAGGCATTCCAGAACCTTCTTTATAATTTTCCAGAGAATAGTAAAGAATCAGTACGACAATATATGCGGGAATAATCCTGAAAAACCGTTTCAAATAGAACCGTTTGAAAGAGATGTTATTCGTTCCTTTTATTTCTTTCAATAATTGGTATCCCATGAGGTATCCACTCAAAACAAAAAACAAATCAACACCAGTCCATCCAATATTTCCAACAGGTTCAAGCCAAGTTGGCATTCCGAGTCTATAGTGATGTGTCATCACAAGAACTATTGCCAAAGCCCTCAAATGATCTAATCCATGTAACCTATCACTTTTAAAATCAAATATTTTTATCATTAACTATTGAATTTGTAATTAGCTCGTGTTTTTTTAGACTTGGCCATAACGCAGGAAGCTACACGCAGGGGCAGATTGCGGACGATTTCCTTGCCTAAACCAGTCGAAAAGAGTCAATAAAAATGCATTCCGAAGAATGGCCTGACAATTTTCGCAAAACATATTCCCTCAAAACGCGAAAAAAAATAAGTTTAAGTCCGGAAACTGAAAAAAAGGAACCGAAAATCAATTTTATCCCAATCGAAATACCCTTGATAAGTCCATAGATAGGTCCTGTTTGCAAATGTTCTATCGTGGCAGATGCAGTTCAACCACGACTTCACGCTGGATGCTGCGCACCGCTTAAAGTCCTATATATTGGGCACAGTTTTATTTTTATTTATTAGAATCACTCTATAAGAATAATTCCTTTCTTAGTACCACTACAAAAATATTTCTTGTTTTGATTAAAATCGTTTTTACCAATACATATGGTTGAACAAAATCCAAATAATGAGCCTATAACCTCTTTTTTACCATTGGAACTTATTTTATAAACATTTCCCGTTCTTGCCCAATCGGTTATCCAAGAATCACCATTATTATCAACAGCAACATAATCTGCCTTTTCAAAGTCTCCAGAAAGGATAACTTCCGGTTTGCCAGGAGAACCAGTAGAATCAATTTGGTATTTTAGAAACTGTTTATCATAGATCACATATAGATAATTATAATCACGATCAAAATCAATTCCCGAAGCTAATCCTGATAATTTATTTACAATAAAAACTTTCTTTTCATGTTTTTTATTAATGATATATATGGTATCAGTATAATTGGTAACATACATATTTTCATTTCTGTCAAATTTTATATCTCCTGCATAACCAAGACCTTCGGCTATAATTGCTATTTTACCATCGTCAGATACACTACATATTTTATCTCCAATACTTAAATAGACAATATTATTGGCATCTACAGCAATGCATGGCCATGTATCACCTTTTATTGTCGCATAATCTGAAATACTTTTGTCAGGCTTAATTTTTTTTATTGAAATAATTTTGTTTTGCTTATCAACCATTGCTGTGAAAATATTACCTAACTTATCACACCCAATTCCATGAGGCGACCCTTGATCATTAAAAAAAACAAATGTATCCATTTGTTGAGCTGATATAAATTGCACATTGATAATTAATAGTAATATGATTAGTAACAAATACGTTTTAAATAATCGATTTTTCATATAAAACTCCTTTCTTTTTTACGCTATCTTACAGTTAAATTTATAATCTCAACTAACATCTTTGATACCTAATAAAATTAAGGAATCAAACCTATTCTATTTTGGTGGATTCTTTTTTAATGAATTTAATAGTGGTTTTAATTCAACTTGATATACTTTCGAGCTACCACTCTTATCACTCATAAAAAACAAATATTTACCATCGGGCGATATTCCAGGTAAACCTTCCCAAAAACCTGAATTAATGTAAATTCCTAAATTAATAGCCAACATCCATTTACCATTTTTTTTATAGCTAATATAAAGATCTGAAGATCCTTGTGAAGGTGAACGTTTACTACAGAAAATAATAAAACTTTCGTCACGGGCAATACAAGCATCCCACTCTGGAAATTCAGTTGTATTTATTGCATCAGGCAGTTTTTCAGGTATCGAATATTGACCATTAACAAGCTTGGAACAATAAATATCACCCCAACCTCTTGTAAAATAAAGTGTCCCTCTATCAGTGAGAGTTGCATAAACTTGCCCAACTGAAGAACCTGATGGATTAATTAAATCATTTAATCGATGTGGTTCGCTCCATTTTTTATTAACTCTTTCCATTACACATATTGTACGTGGAGAAGAAGTGAAATTAGAGAAAAAAAGTTTCGATCCATCTGGTGATAAAAAAGGATCTGCACATTTAAGATTATATGTAGAACTAATAGTATCCGGAGAATTCCATTTTTCATTCCCGTAATGTGAAATCATTATTGGACAGACTTTCTTCTCAGACCAATTTGTGTAATCTACAAAATATACCGCTCTTCCGTCAGGATCAAATGTTGTTCCTTTAATATCTTCAACAAGAATTGGTCTATCTATTATAGTATCCCGCCAATATGGAGGATTATTTTTTGAATTATTAAAGTCTTGAGCTCGAGTACTAATATTTAATGTATTAATCAAAATTGCAAATAGAAAAAATTGCAAATAAATTGGTTTCATGATTATAATTTTTAGATAATACAGTACTTTGGGGGATATAAATTCAATCTTATAGATCAGCTTATTTAATGTTTAGAACTTAGCCTTAAAATGTTGCCCAACGTTTCGCATATGTTTTGTTGGGGATTTGGGAGCAGTTCCTTATCCCATGTTACAAATTTTGTTTGGAACAAAAACCATGAACCAGGTGATGAAACCCCAATAAAACATATGCCGGCGTTTCGATTTCATTCAAATCCTAAAGTTTTTATTCTGTCACTTACTTAATATTTCAATTGCTTTTTCCATTACTTTATCCTGTCCAGCCTGAATATTAATTTTTTTGTTGATGATAAGAATATCGGGAACCTGACCACCCAAACTGTCCAATGCCACATCGTCCATTCTTGTGGCTAGGCGTGCCGTAAAATTATAGGTCCATCCATTTGGCAATTGTCTGCCATTACTCATTGTACCAAAATTTCCAACTGTTGTATCGCCAATTTGGACAACATTTGGCAAGTTTTTTAGTACATAAGTAAAATGATCGGAAGAACTTCCTGAATAGCGGTTGGTAAGAAGGGCTATGTTGCCTGTAAATTGTTTTTTACCTTTTCGAGGTTCAACAGATAGTATTGTGGGAGATTCAAAATCGTTATGTTGCGGCCCGCTTCTTGATTTCCATTTTATATACTCAATCTTGTGATCAATAAATGCCGATATCAAATATTGGTTATTCCAAGTTGGCCCCCCACCATTAGCTCGAATATCAACTATTAAAGTTTTGTAGGCACTTAAATTTTCAATAATGGCATCAATATCTTTGGGCCATTTATCATCGCTGCCAAAAGAAGCTATATATAAATAACCGATGGAATGTCCAGGGACATGACCATATACTAAATATCCATTACTGTTTTGAGAAAACTCTTGTCCCAGGTAATTATTAATAACAACGTTCAAACTAAAATCTTCCATGTTTCTGAAGTCGTTATGGCCTGAAACGTAATACTTCGATGGGGTAATGTCAAAAAGAACGGTATGTGGATCCTTTAAAGTTTCTAACATTTGAGTTATAATGTTCCACAATTCATCGTTACTGGTATTTGATTTAACCATTGGTCGATATTTATTATACATAGCATTCCAATCAACTTTCTTCACGTCAAATAAAGCATAGCTTCGATCAAATTCATGCCACAAAATTTCAAAATTATTTTCCGGTGTATTTTTTTCAACAGGACCTATTAGAATTTTCTCACAAGATGTTAATAGACAAACAAGGATCATGGCATATAAAAACATTCTTCTCATATTATGTTAGAATTTTATTGAAATTAAAAAACTGAGTGCATTGCTGTAAAAAGTGTAGTTTCTTGGATGGGGATACGAAATATAAATAAACTGGTAATTGGCTCCAATGGTCATGAAATTATTGCAGGTATGCAAGTAATTCATGTTAAAGGTCAGAAAATTATTCTGAATAGGATATTTAAAATTCCCAAAGCTTAAAGCCTTAATATATCCTGAGCTTGTGACATGCTCAAAACGATCCGTTAACGAATAATCGGGTCTTACTACAAAACTTATTACTGGGTAGGATATTACGCTACCGAACTTATTGTTTTGGTTAATATTATAATCGAACCGAAGACGCCAATCAAGACTGTGTGATAAATACCATGAATTATTCCATCCTTTGGCAATAGCATGATAATAGTTTGTATAATTACCCCATGTACCAATTGAGCCACCAATTAAAACATCCACTTTCCGAAAAAATGGACGTTTGATATTTGTTTTAATGAAAAAACTATAACTAAAATTTGCCAAAGTGGTTGAACTTTTAAATGAAGGAATATTGCAATTAATGAAACCATTTGCATAATTAAATTGAATATCATTTTCAATTTTTCTTTTACTTAATCTATATCGTATTGAATAGTATGGTAATATACCTTTGTAAATCAATGGTGAGGCATTAACATCCAAACTGTTGTAATTTATTATTCCAATACTTGCCGCAATATCATGCTTTTTTGCAGGTATTGAATCAGTAGGTTTAATCAATTCTGTAGGGTATGAATATACTTTACTTAAGGAATACAGTAAGAAAATGCATAATAAAACAAACTTTAATTTTTTCATGAAGTAGGATCTAATTTGATTGTTTCAAAATATATGTAATTTTAAAAGAGGATTTTCTGAAGCTAGCATACAAAGTAGGAAGCTACACGCAGTGCAGGATCGCGGTCGATTTCCTATCAATCCAGATTAATCGGAGCCGGGCGGAAGGATTTACTTCGAAAACCATTGCTGCCGGATAGTTGATGTTCCATGGATGTGGTTCAACCACGACTTCTCGCTGGGTGCTGCGCACCGCTTAAAGTCCTATATATTGGGCACAGTTATTCTATTTTTCAATCCTTTTTATTATTTTTTTTGCTTCGTTTGCCACAACATTTTTCTTCGCATCAAGGTAAGGTCTTACAATTCCCCCAATCTCTGTCTTAAATGATGGTTGGTTATCAAGAATATTACTAAATCCTTTAAATACTTGTTTTGCGTGTTTATCATCCCATAAATCTAAAACAATTTTAAGAACCTCAAAAGCTTTTGCTGATGAATCCTTATCCACTTTTGCATAATTTGCAATAGTATCAACTGTGTAATCTCTAACGATGGTACTTTTATCTTTTTCAATTAATTCCTGCAAATCAGGCAAAATTGAGAAAATAATCTCAGGTATTTTGTCTGCAATAAACGAAAGTGTATGTACAGCTTCCCATCTGGTTTTAGTTTCCTTATTGCTCAATAATGGTAAAATCTTATCTGCCAATGGAACGATCAAATCAGGATGGTTTTCTGAAATCATTGTAAACACTTCGATACAATCCGACTGCAATTTTCTATCTGCACTTAAAAATCCTGTTGCAATATCTTTTAGCAAATCAGGGTTCTTGATACATTTTTCAGCAACAATCCTATTTGATTTTTCAGTCTTGTCGCCTTGTTTTGAAGATAGCTGATTTAAGATTTCCATCTCTCAAGGTTTGGCAATAAATTTTCAGCCATCTCTCTCGCTTTGCTTTCGGGGATATTCATTCTCGAAACAGCAATTTGTATATTTTTTTCAATCTTTTCTTGCAGGCTTATTCCTTCGTCCAAGAATTTTCCATCTTTAAAGCAAAAGCTACAATATTTATCACTTATACTTTTGTCTGCATTTGTTCCACCCTTATTCGGGTCTTTGTCAAGAGGCATTCCGCAACTTTGACAGATTTGATTTTTTGATTCCACTTTTCTTTCTTTTTATTGTAATTGTCTGATTTGTATCGGTCTGTTATAACTATGCCCAACATAGGAAGCTTTACCCAGGAGCGGATTGCGGGTCCCGAGTACTCGGGATCAAGCCGAGAAACAGCCCGGGCGGAAAGATACACACCGAAAACCATGGCTACCGAACGGGTAGCTGATGTTAGCTGTTCGTTCTTCTTCACTTGTTATCCAGAATTCATTTGTCCACTGAAATAGAATATTCCAATGCTGCATTTGAATGTAAAATAGCAGTGTCAAAAATTGGAATTGAACAATCATTTTGTGAAATCAATAATGGAATTTCTGTGCAGCCTAAAATAATCCCTTCTGCTCCCAATGACCTTAGATTGTCAATTATGTCGAGATAAATTTTTTTGGACTCATTGTTGATTTGTCCACGAACTAATTCTTCTACAATTATTTTATGTATTATTTCTTGTTGATTTTCTGAAGGAACTATTGTAGTGATACCGTTTTCTGAAAGTTCGTCTTTATAAAAACTTTCTGCCATTGTAAATTTTGTGCCTAATAGTCCTATCTTTTTTAATCTTGCTTTTTTTATCTCTTTAATTGTCGGATTGAGGATGTGAATAAAGGGGATGTCAACTTTCCGTGTCAATTCATTAAATACTTTGTGCATTGTATTTGTCGCAATAATACAAAAGTCGGCACCTGCATTTTTTAATTTTTCTGTAACCGAAATGAGGTCATCAGTAATTTTGTCCCACCGATTTTCAGAACGCCAAATATGGTAGTTTTCCAAGTTGACACTATAGATAATAATGTCTGGGTAGCTGTAATCTTGAAACTGTTCAACATACTTTCTTGTAATCTGCAAATAATAAGAAACTGTTGATTCAGGGCTAAGTCCGCCAATAATTCCAATCTTTCTATGCATGTTTTTATTTTTAGTTATTGTGATTTTTAAACTCGTATTTCTTGATGTCTCAAAATGTGTAGAGCGTCACATAGAATGACCGCGTGTTAGCGGTAGTTTTTTATTGGTTATAATTCTTTCATTCCTTTTAAATCTTGATACTTGTAGCTTCTAAAAATTTAATGGTTTCATTTATTGGTTCTTCATATTCTTGAAAATAGTGCTCTCTTAGGTTTAGTACTTTGTGTATTACATCTATTTTAAAATTATTTGCTATTTTTTCGCACATAAGTTTACTCGGCCAATAATTGTCCTGTTCGGCAGACAATAACAATAGTCTGCCTTTAAAATTACTTAAGTCTATAATTGTCTTTGCATTCATATAATGTTTTATTCCTTTTTCATAACTTGAACAATAGCTTTTATTTATCAGGTCTCTGATTGTCTCAGAATCAAATCTCAATTTAATAAAGGGTAATTCTTTGTTTTGATAAGTCCAGCTAGATTTTACACTGAAAAAATCTTTTGCCGATTTGGTAATTCCCTGCCATACATAGCAACTAGGAACGCAAGCAACCGTATTACATCGACTAAAGTATTTTGAAACAATGAGCAATGTTGCTTCTGCACCTTTTGAGTTTCCAATAAAAGTGATCTCAGTATCTTTCAACATAAGAATGTCCTTTATCTGATTAATACCATTGATAAAGTATTCTAACGGAACTTTTTTCAAATATTTAGGTAATCCTTCCACCCCAAAATAAGCAAATACTAACACATTATAATTTGCTGTTAAATAATTCATAAATGATGTATCAATGTGCGCCCAAATGCCGGCACTACTGCCACCAATAATTACGACTAAAGGTTTCCCTTTATTTTTATATAAATCCGCATATAGTTCCTTTGTCCGAAATTGTATCATTTCTTGTTCCATATTGCTTGCTTTTGAATACATAATTTTAAAATTACCGCTAACCTAGGAAGCTTCTCTCATTTGCGGATTGCGGGTCCCGAGTTCTCGGGATTAAGCCGATCAATAGTTTGAGTGAAAAGATGCCCACCGAAAACCATTGAAACCCTTATTGGCTATACCTCATGTTATGCGGCGTACTTTTTTAATTAATTAGATATTAATTTCTTCTCAAAACATACACTGTTTGGCATATCAGTATATTGACCGAAATTATCTATCAGAGAATATCCAATCCTTGTATAAAGTCCAATTGCCTCGGGTTGACCTTTTCCCGTTTCTAATACTGATTTTGTAAAACCTAGTTCAATCGCCCAATCTTCCAATTGGCTAAGTATGATTTTTGAAATCCCTTTGCCCCGATACTCTGGATGAACAAACATTCTTTTAATTTCAACTATTCTTTCATCAAATTGTTTAAAACATCCACACCCTATAGCCTTATTATCAGAGTAGGCAACAATTACAGTTTCAATTAAATCAATTTTATTGTATTTATCATACTCTGATTGTGCTTTGTTGTATCTTTTGTTTAAATCCATGTCTAATTGGAAAACTAAAGAACAAAAGTTCTCATCTGAACTTTGAGTTCGTTTTGTTGTTATTAAATTCATAAATCTCTTTTTTATTCAAATTATCTTTATATTCTACTTTTCACAATAGCCAATAACATAGGAAGCTTCTCTCATTTGCAAGTCCCGAGTCCTCGGGATCAATCCCGGTTAACCGGGACCGGGCGGAAAGATGCACACCGAAAACCATTGCTGCCGGACGGGTAGCTGAAGTTATAGCCATTTTTTCTTATTTATCAAAGTTCTAAATTCTTGGCAATTGATGTCAATGTTTCATGCAAAATAGCAATATCCTCCAACGAAGTCCTATGATTTGCAAAACAAATTCTAATGCCGTTTTTACTTTTAATTGTAACTGGTGTCAAAAATGCCTTACCACTTTCTTCCAGTTTATTTAAAATTATCCCTTGTAAATCATTTATTCTCTTTTCATCGTTTATTGAATCTGGTATGTATCTTAAACAGACAATTGAGAGATTGACAGGATTGAGAACCTCCCAATTTGGTTCACTAATAAATCTATTTTTCAACTCGCTTGCTAAAAAAATATTCTGTTCGATACATTTCCCAATCCTATCAAATCCATAAGTTTTAAACGCAAACCAAACTTTCATCGCTCTTGATGTACGCGCTAATTGTAATCCATAGTCAAGATAGTTTTTTTCTGCATTATTCCCTTTATAAGCCTTGCAAGAAGTTTTTGTAAATGTATCAAATAGCTTTCCCTTATTTTTTATCAAAACCAGACCAGCTTCTGTTGGAATATAAAACCATTTATGTGGGTCAACAGTAATGGAATCAGCATGTTCAATTCCCTGAAACAAATGCCTCTTTCCTTTTACCAGCATTGCAGCGCCTCCATATGCGGCATCAACATGGAGCCATAAATTATATTTCTTACAAATCTCTGCAATTTTATCTATTGGATCAACTACTCCAACATTTGCAGAACCTCCTTGCGCTACAACACAGAAAGGTTGATAATTATTCAAAACATCTTCTTCAATTTGTATTTCTAAGGCTGCAATATCAATCCTAAATTGATTATCTGTTGGTATTTTTCTGATGTTTTTAGTTCCTATTCCTAAAATTCCAATGGCTCTTTCAATGGTTGTATGTCCTTGTTCTGACACATATAGCAATAACTTGCTTCCAGAGTCAATGCCATTTATCATTATATCCTTGGCTTTTGCTTCACGGGCTACAAGCAGCGATATTAAATTTGCTGTTGTTCCTCCGCTAACTAATGTTCCTCCGAAATCACCAGAATAGCCAAAAAGTTGTCCCATCCATTGTATAACAATATCCTCAATCACAGTAGCTGCTGGGCCAGCCTTATACATAAATGGAATCTGGTTTAGTCCAGTATTAATCAAATCTCCTAAAATTCCAGCGTCAGAACCTGCATTATTCATCCATGCTAGAAAGCGAGGGTGTCCGACTTTAGAAGAGTTCGGTATTATTTTGTCCTTTACATCAATCAATAATTTCTCGATTTCAACGCCATGATATGGGATGTCCTCATAAAGTGTTTTATATAAATCAGAGTAACCGATTGAAGGGATTAAAGGCTCTTGGTTTAAATTATCTCTATAATTGAAAATTATTTCAGATATGTCCCTGAAATAATCTTCAAAATTTTCTATTGTTAAATCGTCTGTACTCATAAATCTTTCAAAGTTACAATGTTATTACGATGTAGGCAGCACATAAAAATGGCTATAACGTAGGAAGCTACACGCAGAAGCAGTTTGTGGTCTCTTTTCCTGGAAAGCGGAAAGATACCCACCGAAAACCACCGCTGCCGCAATTGCCGAGTAGCTGAAGTTAGCAACAGGCCTTCTTTTTCAAAAAAAGCTTGTTATTTATCCGGATACATCCAAATATAGTCTGGAACATCAAATGTTGACATAGCAATCAAATGATCAGCAAATAACTTTTCATCCTTTCCATACAATGGATATTTCCCGATTAGATCATAAATTTTCTCGTCATCATAAAGCAAAATATTTGATTGTTTTGTCGCATATTCTTCTCGAAATTTTTTAACAAAGTGTTCCAAATAAGATTTCTCTCTAATTGGAGACAAAAGTAAAACATGAAAATTCTCAACAGTGGGATTATGAGTAGTTTTCATTATTTTATAGTCAAGGCTACTCAATCTATCCTTTATATGCCGCTTATTCTCACTTATCAAAGTTGCTTTTAAATGATATGTTCTATTTATTTTTTCCATTTTATAAAAACGGACATCATTATTTTCTAATCCTTTAATTATTTCATTTTGCCTTTGAACATCCATATTCAAACCAAAATATACACTTTTTAAAGCAGAAGGATGATATGATTTGATACCAGAGGTATCAAATATCAATCTAATTTCATTTTCGTAGATCCAAGCAGCAGATTTTGTTCCAAACATTTTCTGATAAACGAATTCAGAATTAGAAAGGTCTTCAATTTTAAGTTTTGGGCAAATACTTTGATATACGACACCTGTCTTATTTATCTCATAATGTGTCTCATATGAACTAATTAGCTTGTCAATATCATAGTCAATACAAAAACCTCGATGTCCGTTGGCATAATGAGCCCAAAGCAATTCGTTTATTGGGCTATCAATGTTTTTGGAATTTAACTCCAATGAATATATTCCCAAAGTATTCTTATAATCTTGAAAATCTCTCCATTGTCTATCAATTTCTTCTGTTCTAAATCCCAGGGTTAATTTCTTTATTTCTTGAACTGTATCTCCAATTAAATCATCATAAGAACCCTCAAACGGATCATTCAACTCGGAAAAAGTTGGAGCATAGAATTCATTTTTTAATAAAGACTCTATGTCTCTATATCCATCTGATTCTAAATTTGCTCTATATTTGTATCCTCTCATTTCAATAAATATTTAATATAGAACAACCGCTATTCTCTCTAATTTTTCGTGTTTAAATTTGTCGTAATGCATTGTTTGTCTTACGTTTTGATAGACAAGTTTTTTTGTTGGTTTTTGTAATCAAACGGCTTTTAAGCGTCCAGCCAATGTGCTTGATTATGAAGCCTGAGTTATATATTTCTTTTTTCAATACGTTTTATCTCATCAAACATAACTGTCCAATAATGGTCTTGACCAAGATGGCGCAGTTTCAAAAACACAACGTTTTTTTCTTTTCCAGTTACCTCCCAATATTCGTCAAAATTGGATTGTGTCAAATACTTTCCAGAATATACATCGTCAAAATAAACGCCATCGCCTATTTGAACATCGTTAAATTTATATCTGTTATAATTTGTCATTTTGTGTTCTTCCTTTCTCTATATAGTAAATTATCCACACGGCTATCCTTTGGCTTGGTGCTAACTTTTTAATATACGCGATACTCGCACAAATTTATGAATATTACTAAATAATCAAATTATTGATTTGTGTAATTCTTAAGTCATTGATATTTAAATAATTGTTGTTTAGAAACTTACGAACTTAATCTTTCACATTTTGTATGGTCAACCTCAAAAATATTTCGGGAATATTCAAAAAACAATACAACATGCGAATTGTCTGGAAGCACTTTTAAATTTTTCGGATGGACTTTTGAATTGTCTGGATGCACTTTTCAATCGTCCAAATGCGTGCTCGTAGTCTTCAAATGCACTTCACATTCTTCCAAACGACTGCTCGTAGTTTCCAAATGCACTTTACATTCTTCCAAATGCTTGCTCGCGATCTCCAAATGCCTGCTCAAATCAATTAAATGCATATTTCAGGTTTCCAAATGCCTGTTTGTGATTTCCAAATTGGCATTTCCAATTTCCAAATGCCTGCTCGTATGGCCCGGATGCACTTTCCAGGTCTCCAAATTCATGTTCAAATAATATCTATGCACATTAACATCTTCCAAATGGTCATTCATATCTTCCAAATGGTCATTCATTTTATCCGGATGCACTTTAATCCAAACCTTTTTTAGTATGAATCTGATTCGGCGTATGTTAAAAGAAAATTTTTGAGTCATAAAGAATGCCAAAAGACAAATAACCGGTATAATGTTGAGTACAATGTAAAACAGAAAAATAAATTAAACTAACATTATTTAGAATAATTTACTGAAATGGTCGATATTCTACATGAACGGTTCGTTTTAGCCTATGAACGCACTATTTTTCTGAAAATAGTGTAAGGCAAAAATTCAAAAAAAAGGTGATTGCATTCAATTGGAAGGTTTCCAGCTTGTTGAACTTATTTGATATTAATTGATTTCAAATAAAAAAAAGGAGTTCTCCGTTTAAATCCGGAAAACCCCTTTCTAAATATCATTTGGTAGTGTTGTGTTAAATAACTTCTTCCGGAGCGTCATGCCGAACTTGCTTCAGCATCTCTATATCATATGAGACCCTGAAACAAGTTCAGGGTGACTGGTTCTTGACAATATCAAATTAACACAACCCCGACAGTATAAATCAATCTAATTTCAGCACAGCCAGGAAAGCATTCTGCGGAACTTCCACATTGCCCACCTGTTTCATGCGCTTTTTACCTTTCTTCTGTTTTTCGAGCAGTTTGCGTTTACGGGTAATGTCGCCCCCGTAACATTTGGCGGTTACGTCTTTCCGAACAGCCTTCACGGTTTCGCGCGAAATAATCTTGGCGCCAATGGCAGCCTGTATGGCAATGTCGAATTGCTGGCGTGGTATCAATTCTTTCAGTTTCTCACACATCCGCTTCCCGAAACTGTAGGCATTGTTGAAGTGAATTAAAGTCGACAAGGCATCAACCATTTCGCCGTTCAGGAGAATATCTAAACGCACCAGTTTAGCCGGACGGAAGTCGAGCATGTGGTAGTCGAACGAAGCATATCCTTTCGAAATACTCTTCAGCTTATCGTAAAAGTCGAATACAATTTCGCCTAATGGAAGATCGAATACCATTTCAACACGGTCGGTGGTCAGGTAATCCTGTTTCAGGAGTGTTCCGCGTTTCTCCAGACACAAGGTCATGATTGGCCCGATATAATCAGCGGCTGTAATAATGTTTGCACGGATAAATGGCTCGTCGATGTCGTCGATGGTTGTTGTAGCCGGCAGTCCCGATGGATTATACACGTTAATCGTTTCGCCTTTGGTGGTGTGTACGTGGTATAACACGTTGGGAACGGTGGTAATTACGTTCATATCGTATTCGCGGTCGAGTCGTTCCTGAACGATTTCCATGTGCAACAGTCCGAGGAACCCGCAACGGAAACCAAAGCCCAGTGCGGCCGATGATTCAGGCTCGTAAGTGAGCGAAGCATCGTTCAATTGCAGTTTTTCCATAGCTGCGCG
>Ga0302292_1001480_pt1 | contig 15051 bp, 16 predicted proteins | sample III_Fen_N2_1_FD_194553 | JGI IMG/M metagenome (GOLD analysis project Ga0302292, IMG submission 194553) | Peat permafrost microbial communities from Stordalen Mire near Abisko, Sweden - III_Fen_N2_1 | ecosystem: Environmental > Terrestrial > Soil > Wetlands > Permafrost | place: Sweden: Abisko...
TATGGGTAGAGGCGCTTCTGGTGTTAGAGGTATTAGACTTAAGAATGAAGACGTTGTTGTTGGTATGGATGTTATCAAAAAAGATGACCAAAAATACAATTTACTTGTAGTAACTGAAAAAGGTTATGGTAAAGCTACTGATATCGAAGACTATAGAGTCCAAGGTAGAGGTGGATCTGGCGTTAAAGCTATGAATGTTACTGATAAAACTGGTAAATTATCTTCTTCAAATCTTGTTAATATTAAAGATTTTGAAAAAGAAACAGAAAATTCTAAAGATTTAATAGTTATGTCTGAACAAGGTCAAACTATAAGAATCCCATTAAATTCTGTTCCTATGCTTTCTAGATCAACTCAGGGTGTTAGAATCATGAGTTTCAAAGAAAAAGAAGATAAGATTGCTAGTGTGACTATAGTTTAAAAAAATAAAAAAATGTAGGTGTCGCAGATCTGCGACACCTACATTTTTTTATTTTTTTATTTTAATTTCTAACACCGGGTCATGTCCCCCGTGTGAAAAAGGATTACATCTTAACATCCTCCAAATGCCTAAAATACTTCCTGTTATTAATCCAAAGTTTTGAATTGATTGTTTTGTATATTCTGAACATGATGGATAATATTTACAACCTTGATACTTCCAAAAATTACTTTTTTCTTTTAATTTCAATAATTTTGGAGAATGATCAAATGATAGATATTTTTGATACTGATTTATTAGAAAAATACCTACATTTTTTGGAATATGTATAATTATTAATAATATTTTTTTCATATTATTTTATTGTTTAGTCCTGATTTTTCTAATAAATAGTCCCATTCTCTATCTAATTGTCCATATTGCATCTCTAATACCCCTGATTTACACACTATCAATACATTATATCCTGGTTTTATTTCTTTATATTTTAATCTTACTATTTCTGATAATTGTCTTTTGATTCTATTTCTCGTTATGGCTAACTTTGCTACTTTTTTTGGAACAACTACTGATATTCTGCTATAATTTTCGTTATTTGCAGCATATTTTATATAAAAAGAACTAGCGCTTTTAAAATCGCCTTTTTCAAAAAGTTCATCAAAATCTTTAAATTTTTTTACTCTATATTTCTTACTTAACATACTGCTATTATATTGCATTTAAATAAAAAATGATAGCCAAAAGCTACCATTTTTATGAAAGGGTTTATTTCAAGAATAATTTTTTCTTTACTGTAAGTTGAACTCTACCTTTTGCTCTTCTTCTAGCAAGTACAGTTCTTCCGTCTTTTGTTGACATTCTTTTCAAGAATCCGTGTGTTCTTATTCTTTTTCTTTTACTTGGTTGGTATGTTCTTTTTGTAGACATTGTAGTTCTGTTTTTCGTTAATTAGAAATTTGATACCAGGAATTATATATCATTATTTGCTTTATGTCAATTTAACAAATAAAATATTGATTTTTTGGGGTTTATTTTGTATAATTTATAAAATAATCATTAATGCACTTTCATGGGAGATATATTTTTTACGATTCTTACTCAGCCAATGATAAATATTTTAGCTTTTTTATATCACATAATACCTGATCTTGGTATTGGTATTATTTTATTAACCCTTATTATCAAAGTTATTCTATTCCCTTTGAACTGGAAGTCAATAAAAGCTCAAAAGGAAATGAAAAATATTCAAGAAAAAGTTAATGATATTAAAACTAGAGTTACTGATAAAGAGAAACAAGCTATTGAGGTTATGAATTTATACAAACAAGAAAAGGTTAACCCTTTTTCTTCTTGTCTTCCATTAATTCTCCAATTAGTTATATTAATTGCTCTTATTAATGCTCTTAATGGATTTATGATTGGGCATATTAAAGTTTCTGGCGAAATTCGTCAAATAAAAGAGGTACTATATCCTTTTGTTTCAAATTTAGTTGGTAATATTAATTTTAGTTATATTGCTTTTGGGTTCTTGGATTTAACAAAAAAAGCTACTAGTAATCTTGGTAGTGTAACTGGTATTGCTGGTATTATTCTTGCTGTTATTGCTGGTGTTGCGCAATTCTTCCAAACAAAAATGATGACTCCAAATACTACTCCAAGTAACGCAAATCCAAATGATAAAGAATCTCAACTTACTGGAGCATTAAATAAACAAATGTTATATATGTTCCCTGTTTTAACTATTTGGATGGGATTATCTTTTGCTATTGGAATTACTTTGTATTGGGTTGTGTCTACTATTTTTTCTATAATACAACAAGCTATAATATTAGATATGCACGAGAAAAATGATAAGAATAAATCTAATAACTCAGGTGATAAAAAAATTATTGATATAGTAAAATAATGACTTTTGAATTATTTAATATTTATACAACTTCTCTAATATTTTTTATTTTTTTATTTGCTAGCTTTAAAAATATAAAATCTGATTTTTCAATTAATAAATCCGAGCGGAATTCTAGTTCTCGGATTTATTTTTTTGATTTTATAAAAGGAATTTCTATTGTTGGAGTTGTTTTAATACATATCGCTTACTTTTATTATGATTTTAATAATTATGGTAATTTTTCTTTTTATCAAAATTATATTATAAAAATTTTTAGATTTGCAGTTCCTTTCTTTATTATCTCTTCTGGATTTTTATTATCTTTAAAAAATTTTTCTAAAAATAGTTTATTTGATTTTTATAAAAATAAATTATTGAGAATAATTATTCCTTACTTTATTTTTTGTTTATTAATTTTTTTATTAAAAAATAATGGCTTTAATATTTTAAATTTTTTAAAAGAATTTGCTACTGGAAATGTTTCTACTCCTTATTATTTTATTTCTGTATTGTTCCAACTCTATATTATTTACCCTCTTATAATATTTTTATTTAATAAATTTAACAAATTAAAAATATTAATAATTTCATTTTTTATTTCTTTTTTGAGTTCTTTATTTTTATATAAATTTAATTCTTTAATTTTCTTTGCTCCTTATTTAATTTATTTTGTTTTTGGCATTTATCTTAAATATGCAATATTAAATACAAATATATTAGAAATTATACAATCAAAAAAATTTATAAAATTTAATATTTTTATTGTTATCTTTTATTTACTACTTGGATTAATAGGCTTAAAAGACCATTACTCTAATTTTCAATTTGCATATTCTATTGCTTTATTTTTAATTATTTTTGCTTATAGAAATAAAATAGAAAATAAATTTAAAATTATTTCTCATCTTGGAAAAAATAGTTTATATATTTTTTTGTCTCATTTTTTTATAATGGAATTTATTTTTAATTTAATAAAAAATAAATTCAATCTTAAAATTGAATTTATTTTGTTTGCTTTTTTGTCTATTATTTTTGGAATTATTTTACCTACTTTTATTTCAACTTTCCTGCTACGAATCCAGAACTCCAAGCCCAACTTAAATTAAATCCTCCACAATCCCCATCTACATCTAAAACTTCTCCACAAAGATATAATCCTTTTTCTTTTTTTGATTCTAGTGTTTCTGAATTTATTTCATCTAGATTTACACCTCCTGTTGTTACTTGCGCTTGTTCCCATTCTTTATATCCAGATACTTCAAATCTTGTGTTTGTTATTATTTCTACTACCCTTTTTATTTCTATATTACTTAAATCTTTACATAATTTATTTTCTAAACCATCAAATAAATTATCTATTAGTATTGTGTTTAAAAAAAATAACAATACTGATTTTAATGGCTTATTTAGACTTAACTCTATTTGTCTTAATATTACTTTTTTTACTTGTTCTTTTTTTATTGCTTTATGAGTAAACTGTATACTTAGGAATACTTTTTTGTCTTTTAATATATTTTCTATTGCAACTCTACTTATTTGTAATATTGCGGATCCAGATATCCCATAATCTGTAAATAATATTTCTTCAAAATATTCTTTTATAACTTCATTATCAACAAAAACACGCACAGTTGCTTCTTGTCTAACGCCTGATATTTTTTTTAATATATCTGACTTTAATTTTAATGCTGTTATTGATGGAAAATTTTCTATTAAACTATGCCCAAAATTTTCTGCAAAAATATATCCATCACCTGTTGAGCCTAAGTCTTGATAAGATAATCCGCCTGTTGCTATTATTAAATAATCAGATTTTAATTTATTATTAATAATAAATTTATCGTCCTGTTTTTTAATATCAATAACATTAAAATTATATTCTGTTTTTATTTTTAATCTTTCTAATTCATACTCCAAACATTTTAATACTGCTAACGATTGGTTTGTTCTTGGAAATATCCTACCATCATCATCTTTTTCCATTCTTAATCCTAAATTTTGTTCTTGCCAAAATTTTAATATTTCTTCTTCATTAAACTCTTTTAAAATATTTTCTATTAATTTTTTAGATTTATTAGATGTGTGAAATCTTTCTAAATTTAAATTATTATTCATTATATTGCATCTTCCATTGCCTGTTGCTAAAATTTTTCTTCCTAATTTAAAATTTTTTTCTAATATAATAACATCATAATCTGGATTATGTTGTTTACATGATATAGCAGCCATCATTCCTGATGCGCCACCACCTATTATTAATACTGTTTTTTTATTTTGCATTTAATATTTTTGTTTGTATTGCTTCTAAATTTTTTATAACATTTAATAATCCTTTTGGTAAATTTCCTGGCGCATACATTGAAATTGTTTTTGTTTTATTATAATAATTAAAAGTTATAGATGTTGAACTCATGTCCATTGGACATATTTTTTCACATTTATAAGAATCTTTTAATGAAAATAATTTTGCATTATTTACTACACTTTTTAAATTTATAAATTCATTTTTTGTTAATTTTATTTTTTTAACTTTATTAACAAAACTAGTTCTAGAAGAAAAAAATTCTATTTCAGCTTCTCCATTTTGCTTTATTGTAATAGTATTCCCAGACATTGATAACCCATTAGATACAGAATATCTTATATACACATCTTTATTGTCTGGTTTGTTTTCTATTGTTGATATAAAATTTGTATTTGAGCTACCAACCCTAGCACTAATAGCTAAAATATTTGATGCTGAAAAAAAGAATATTAAGAAAATTGTTGTATAAATTATTTTTCTCATTTTATTTTTTTTACATTTTTTATAAATTGATCTCCTCTATCAAATTCGTTTTTGAAAGTTGGAAAAGAAGCTGCAGCTGGAGATAATAACAAAACGTCACCTTTTTTACATTTTGAGTAAGCAAGCTTAACTGCTTCCGACATTGTGTCTACTAGAGGAACACTCCCCTGCCCCCCTGTAGGGGGGTTGTTACTCTGTAACAAGCTTAATATCTTGTCTGTTGCTGTTCCTTTGAACATAACGAGATATTTTACTTTTTGTAACATTAATTTTACAAATTCTGTATAATCTAAATCTTTATCTTTTCCTCCTGCTATTAAAACTATTGGCCTATCTATTGATTTTAATGCTTGTACTGCTCCTATTGGAGATGTTGCTGTTGTATCGTTTATAAATTTTATTTCTTTATATTCTCTTATTAATTCTATTCTTCCTTCTGGAGCTTTAAAATTTTTTAAAATTTTTATAATGTTTTGTTTTTTTATATTTAAAATATTGGCCACTTCTACTGCGGCTTTTGCATTCATTTTATTATGATCACCAAATAATTTTAAATTTTCTTCTATAATATTATTTTTTTCTTTTCCAAAAAATATTATATTTGCTTTTGTTTTTAAATTTTTTATAACACATTCATTTAAATTTTCTGATGCCGAATTTAAAATGCAATAATCACCTGTTTTTTGATAATCTAAAATTAATTTCTTTGCATTTGCATAATTTTGCATAGAATCATTATAAGAATCTAGATGATCTTCTTCTATGTTTGTAATTATTGATATTTGCGGTGATTTTTTAACTGTTTCTAATATTTCAAGTTGCCAAGAAGATAATTCTAACACTACTAATTCATCTTTTTTTAATTTTTCCAATACTGACAATACTGATATTCTATTATTACCAGCTGTTTTAACACTATATTGAGTTTCTAATAATTCTACTATTAATTTTGTTGTTGTACTTTTTCCTTTTGAACCTGTTACACCAATTATTTTATTTTCACAAAGCTCAAAAAATATGCCTATATCTGTATTTATTTTTACATTATTATCTACTGCTATTTTTAAAAATTTTGATGTGTTTCTTACACCTGGATTTTTTATTATTAAATCAGCATTTTTAAAATCAATTTCTCTATGTTCACCTAATACATAATCAATATTACCAAATTTTTCTAATTTTTTAATTGTTTTATGTAAATCTTCTTTTGTTTTTAAATCTGTAATTAAAACATTTGCTCCTAATTTTGCAAAAAATTTAGCAGATCCTAATCCTCCTCCATTAAGTCCAAGACCCATTATAACGACTTTCTTGTTTTTGTATTCTTCTTTAAATTCTTTAAGTTTTTGATTCATATAGATTTATTACTTTTATTTATATTTATCTTACTATTTTTATAAGAAAATAAAAAGCGATGTTTTTTTAAACATCGCTGAAAGTAGAAGTTTCTACCCTATTTTTATGTTTTTACGAAGAGCAAGGGCCTCACCAAGACTGACATCAAGCTCATCATCTTCGTGAGATGTTTCTGTTCCCTTGTAAGAGTTGCTTTTGATAAGATTTTTAATCTTATTGATGTATTTAATTAATTCTGACGAAGAGAGTTTTTCAAGCTCCTCTTTAGAATAAATTTTATGTCCTTTTTTATTTTCCACATTGTTAAGTCCTGGACTAAAATTTTCCCCCATACAAGTCGGGCAACGACCAATATGTCCTTTATCTTCATATTCAAAAAGCTCTCTACCTGTTCCGTTAAATGTACAAGGACTACCATCTTTTTGATTTTTTCCATCACAGTGGATTGGGTCGTCCATTCCATAACCTTCTGGAAGATTAGAAAAGCTATCTCCATATTCGTATACCATTTTTGTCCCTCCAATGTTAAAAAATTAACACTTTTCAATATATTAGTCAAGTATTTTGTTAATTTTCCCTGCTCCCATTACTAAAACTAGATCATTATCTTTAACAACAGAATTCATTATTTCTTTTGTTTTATTTAAATTTTCTCCAAAATAATATTCTTTATTATTTGATCCTTTTATTTCTTTAATTTCTTTTAATAAATCATTTGATGATATTGATTTATCTGAATAAATATCTCTTCCTGTTGGTTCGTATATTTCTGATAAAATTAAAACATCAAAATCTATAAAACTTTCTACAAATTCTTTAAATAATTTCTTAGTTCTATCATATGTGTGTGGTTCAAATATTACAACTATTCTTCTAGTTGGATAAAAATCTCTTACGCCAGATAATGTTGCTTTTATTTTATAAGGATTATGAGCATAATCAGATATATATATTATATTGTTTTTATTGTTTTTATTTAATATTTCAAATCTTCTTTCTATTCCTTTAAATAAACTACATGTTTCTTTTATTTTATTTAATACTTTTTCGTCTAATATAAAGTTATTTAATAAAATAAAACATGATATTGCTCCCAATAGGTTGCTAATATTGAATTTTCCTGGAACATTTAAACTTAGTTGTTCTATTTTATTATCATTAAAATATAAATCAAAATATTGTTTTTCATTTTTTATTTCTATATTTTTTGCCATTATATTAGCTTTGTTGTCTATACCAAATGACAATGTTTTTAATTCTGATTTAGATGAAAAATATTCCGCTACTAGTTTTGTATTGTTATCGTCTGCATTATAAATTAAGCTCCCATTATTTGGGATTAATTTATCTACATACTGTTTGAAAGTATCTACTATATGATTTATGTCTCTATAATAATCTAAATGTTCTGCTTCTATATTTGTTAATATTATAATTTTTGGATCGATATTCAACATATGAGCTCTGTATTCACAAGCTTCTACTACAAAATTATTAGTTGTTCCTTTTCTAAAATTATTATTAAATCCAAAACCGTTTACTGCCGCACCAACAATAACTGATGAATCAAACTCTGTTTCTGATAATAAAATACCTGTTAAGGCTGTTGTTGTGCTTTTACCGTTTGTTCCAGATATTGCTATTGTATTAAATTCTTTAGATATTTCTCCCAAAGCTTCAAAGTAATCCAATTCTTTTATTTCTAATTCTTTTGCTTTCTGTCTTTCTGGGTTTGTTTCTAAAACTGCTGATGAATAAACCAATAAATCAAAACTACCATTAATATTTGAATCTTTATGTTCTTTATATATTGTTATATCTTTTTCATTATCTAAATTTCCTGAATACCCACCATCAGAACCAAAAACTTTGCAATTATTTGAATTTAAAAATCTTGCCAAAGCTGAGGTTCCAGCCCCACCTATCCCTACTATAAATATTTTTTTGTATTTTTCAAAAAATGACATATTTTTATATTAATTTAGTTTTGTTTTCCTATAAATATTAACACAATAATTAAAAAATGCGAATTTTATAATCAAAAAATGGCGTTTATTCAACGCCAAAATCGATGATACATTTATATGCCTTCTTCTTTGTAAACTTTTTTCTTGATAATTTCAATCACTTTTTCGTGAGCTTCTTCTAGTTTTTTTATTTCTTCTTCATCAGTAAGAAGTCTTTTTCTTTGTAAAAGTTTGTTTGCATACGAAATTAAACCTCCTAATGATAACTTGTCTCGTTCCTCATCCGATAAAATTATATCGTCCATCATAAAACCTCCTTTGGCTTTTAGTGAGCATTTGCTAAGAAAATAACATTTTCATATATTTTTGTCAATTTAAAATTAAAAAAGAGGATCATTACAATCCTCTTTTGAAGAAATGTTTCTAAGAAACATAATCCTTAGGAAACATCTCTTTTCCCGAGCATCGCGGACATTTTCCTTGCCTGATTTCCGCCCCTTGGAAGTTAAGATTACAATTAAAGCAGACGAAACCTACTACTGTCGGGTCTCCTTCTCCAATAAGAAGTATTTCAAAGTCTTTCCTTAGCGACTCTTCAAATTGTGAAAAAAATTCTTTGTAATCACGAGACTTTTCAATAACAGCAGGCTTTTTTGCCACTGGTCTTGAAAAAATCGAAGGCCGCTTAGCTATAGATACTCCCATACCCATTACACCCATAAACACTCCTTTTAAAATTGTGCATTTAATATAATACCACTTTTTTTTATATTAGTCAATATTAAAACCCTATTGGTTTTTTATGCTTATGTTATAATTAAATTAAATAAAAAATAAAAATATATGAAAAAAAAATTAATTATATTATCATTACTATTCATAACATTATCATATAATAATGTTTTTGCTGAAACTACTACAAACAGCCTCCCAAAACAAAGCTATCAAGCACAAGTTGTTTCAAAAGATGTTGTTTATAAAGATACATTTGAAAATATATACAAGATTGGATACAAAATTAGAATAAAAAACACTAGTAAAAACATATGGAAAAGTGACTCAATTGATCAAGTTGTTTTAAAATCAAAAAACGATAAATCTGATCAATTCCCAATGTTTTTAAATATTGATATAGAACCTGGTGAATATGTTGATTTTAAAGTAGTTTTTACTACAAAAAATAAAACAGACAACAATTTTACAGATTATTTATATTTATCAAAAAATGGTAAAGAAATTACTGGATCTGGAATTAAAGTAAATATTAGCTTGAAAGATATTTCTAATAAATTACCTTCCGATGTTTTATTAGATATTACTCCGGTAGAGCAAGAATATACATTAAACTGTGAATCAGCAAGTTTGCAAATGGGTCTTTCTTATTACAATATTAGTAAAACACAAGATGAATTATTAAAAGAAACTGGTTTTGCAACAACAACTCCTCCAGAAAAAATAGGCAATAGAATAGTTTGGGGAGATCCAGAAAAGGGATTTGTTGGTGATTATAATGGTCTTTATAGCGACTATTGTTCTAACCAAACTGGAGACGCTACTATTAGAACTTTAAAATGTGCAACGGGATGGGGCGCTAATAATGGTCCTATTGCTAAAAATGCTAAAAAATATTTAAAAAATAGTTACGATTTAGATAATGCTTCTGTAATAGATTTAAAAAATGAGCTTGCAAAAAATAATCCAATAATATTTTGGGAAGTAACTGATAGTAAGCCAGAAGAAAAAATTGATATTTATACTTATTCTGATTGGAAAAAAATAAAATATATAAGAACTCATGTTGTTTTACTTGTTGGGTACACAAACATATCTGACGACACTATGTATATATTTAATGACCCAGCTACTGGCACTCAAATCCAATTAGCTGAAAATGATATGAAAAGAATATGGGAAAGATATGATAATAATATAGTTGTTCTTAAAAAATAAAAAAACCGGATATGCTTTTATTAGCTATCCGGATTTTTAATTGTTAATATTCCATACCTAAGTAATCCATTGCTTTTTTTATATCCTCCCAAACAACTTTTTTCAATGGAGATTTTTCACCACCGTTTCTTAATATGTATGATGGATGATATATTGGCATTACTTTTGTATTTTTATAATCATAAATATTACCATGTGTTTTTGTAATTCCCTCTTTTGTGTTTAATAAAAATCTTGCAGATGTATTTCCTACTGCTAATATTATCTTTGGTTTTATAATGTTAATTTGTTCTTCTATTATCCATCTGGCTGATTCTATGTCTTCTTTTGATGGTGATATATCTAATTCTCCTAAATTATCTTTTGTTGGTCTACATTTTACTATATTAGAAATATAAATATCAGATCTTTTGATCTTCATACCGTTTTCTATAATTCTAGTAAGTAATTGACCACTTCTACCAACAAAAGGTCTTCCTTGCTCATCCTCATCCTTGCCAGGAGCTTCACCAATAATCATTATTTCTGAGTCAGCATCACCTTCTCCAAAAACAAAATTCTTTCTATGTTTACATAGTTTACATGTGTGCAAAAGGATTGCTCTTTCTTTTAAATTGTCGAGTTCTTCTTGTTTTGACATATTTTTAGTTTATAATTTAAAAAACAAAAAATCAAGCTAAAATAGCTTGATTTTTTTAATTCACTTTCGCTCGAAGATTATCTAAATCTTTTTTGAGCGTTACTTGTTCCTCTTTTTCCATTGAATTTACTTTTTCCTGAATCATTACCACCTCTTGCACTTCTTCCAGATTTTCCGCTTCTTCCTTCATAACCTTCTTTTTTACCTTCAAATCTTCCTTCTGATTTACCAAATGGTTTCTTATCACCAAAAGATTTTTTAGCTCCGAAAGGCTTTTTAGCACCAAATGGTTTCTTTTCTCCGAATGGTTTTCCGCCAAATGCTGGCTTTCTTCCACCAACTGGAGGTCTTCTATTTCCAAGAGGTTTTCTGTCTAAATCTTTTGAAGTTTCTATAAAATCATTTTCTACCTCTGAAACGTTTCTGTCATATTCTCTTTCTCTGTCGTTTCCTCTACTGTTTCTACTATCATGTCTATTATTATTTCTTCCATTTCTATTTCTAGAATTATTACCACCTCTTTCACTATTTCTATCATTATCTCTACCAAAAAATCTTTCTTCTTGTGGAGCTGGTGATTTTCTTCTGTCTGGCAAATCTCCTGTTTCTAATTCTTTAATTTCTTTCTTTACCATTCTTTCAATTCTTTGAATATCAAATCTTTCTTGTTTTGTAACAAAAGATACTGCTCTTCCTAAACATCCGTTTCTACCAGTTCTTCCTATTCTATGAACATAATCACTTAAATCATCTGGTAAATCATAATTTACAACTAAAGAAATTTCTTTTACATCAATTCCACGGGCTGCAATATCTGTTGCTATTAACACTCTGTATTTACCTGCTTTGAAACCTGCTAAAGCTTCTTTTCTTTGGAATAATGATCTGTCTGAATGTATTTCAGCAGCTTTATGTCCCATTGCATTTACTTCGTTTGTTAATCTTTTTGCTCCATATCTTGTTCTAACAAAAACAAGAACCGATCCTTTATTTTCATCTAAAACTTTATCAAGTAATTGAGTTTTTGCTTCTTTACTAATAAAAAACATTTCTTGCTCTACAAACTCTGCTGTTGTTCCAGCTGGAGCTATTTCAACTCTAGTAGGAGTTTCCATATATGTATTTGCAATTTCAATAATTTCTTGAGGCATTGTAGCTGAAAACAATAATGTTTGTCTTTCTTTTGGAGTTTGTTTCATTATTGCTCTAATTTGTGGAGCGAAACCAACATCAAACATTCTATCTGCTTCATCAAGCACAACCATTGTAATGTCTTTTAATGATGTTGTTTTATGTTCTAAATGATCTGCTAATCTTCCTGGAGTAGCAATTATTATTTGAGGATTTCTCTTCAAAGCAACAATTTGATTATTAATAGATGCACCACCTATTAATACAACTGTTTTTATTTTAAAACTGCTTCCTATCTTACAAATCATTTCATCTACTTGGATAGCAAGTTCTCTTGTTGGTAATAAAATTAATCCTTGACCACCTGTTGTAATCAATCTTTGAATCATTGGAATACCAAATGCTAATGTTTTCCCTGTTCCTGTTTGAGCAATTCCAACTACATCATTTCCTTTTAAAGCTATTGGGATAACTTGTTGTTGTATTGGTGTTGGTTTTATAAATTTGTTTTTATTCAAAACAAATAAAAGCTCTTTTGAGATATTTAATCCATCGAAGGTTACTTCGACTTCTTGTGTTGCATCTTTTTTCATTTTTATTATTAAAAAAATTAGTGACCCGATTTCTTTTTGGTCACTAATTTAATAATAGACACATTCATGAGATCAAGTCTGTAGATTCGTTTAAGAATCTTGATAAATGGAGTATAACAGAAAAAATTGCTAAAGTCAAATAAATTTGTTTTATTATATTTGCATTAATCTATTCTATGGTATAATTAAATCATAATTAAATAACTAATAAAAAATGAAAAAAACGATATTATCTTTCTTATTTGTTTCGATATTGCTTTCTAGTTCTTCTTTAGTTCTTGCAACATCAACAGAAGATTCTAACACATCTGTTGTTGACTCTATATCATTAAGTGTTGATTCTAATAATAAATTGACTTGGATTACTGATGGTTATTCAAAAAATGGATTTAAAGTTGTTTGGTCAAAAAATTCTGGACCAACTTATCCATTAAGAGATGGCGATCAATATCATTACTATTCAGATCCTTCTTATAAAACTGATTATTTAGAAGCTTTTTCTGGAGAAGGAACTTACTATGCAAGAGTTTGTGAATACTTAGGTGGTAAATGTGGAATTTATTCAAATCAAATAACAATCTCTCTTGGAAATAATTCTAATAAAAATGATGAAATTTCTACTACTTCTGAAGTTAAAGATAACACAGAAACAGCAATCCCTGGTGGATATGAAAAAATTCCAAATATTGAATCTATAAAATATTATAAAAATATTAAAAAGATTGGCGATTCTGATTTATATGGTATTAAAATAATTGTAAAAATACCAGCTGGAAAAGAATGGATAAAATCACTTGCTGATATAAAATATTTTAAGAATATAGAAAAAGTTGGAGATGCTTTATATGGAACTAGAATAACTGATGAGAAAAAAATAAAACTTCAAAAACAAATTACAGAGTTAACTACACAACTTACTAAAATACAAGCTCAGCTTGCAAAATTAACTTCTGAATTAGGTTCTATACAATAAAAAAATCGGGATTAGTTTCCCGGTTTTTTTAATTACTAAATACTGTTACAAAATAATTTTTATTTGAAGAGTTTTTACATATAGCACTCCCAATGTATTTAAATGCAGATTTTAATATATTTGATCTATGATATTTTGGTTCATTCATCCACCAATCTACGGCTTTAGAATAAGAAGATGTACTTCCCCAATACAATACTTCTGTTGCTAGAGTTGCATTTCCTCCGTTTGATTTAATGCTAGATATAATTTTACTACTGCTTCTGTCTGCAGTATTATCTGTGTCTATCATGTTCAAACATCTTTCTTCTGCTGTTTTTGTTAGAATACTACTTACTGTTAAAACTTTTATATTATTTTCTGATCTTTGTTTGTTTAATAAAACATTCATCTCATCTGCGTTTTTTAAATTTGTTGGTTTTTGCGTTTCATCTGAAAATGGCGCTATTTCTTTTACTACATCTTTTGTTTTTTCTGTTTTATTTATTAAAATATTTTTTAAATCTTCTATCGTGTTTATTGTTTTTTGTTCTAGATTTGTTGGATTTATATATATAATATTTCCATTATCATTTATAAACATTATATCTTGTATGGCGTCAGCTTTTACAAAATTAAAAGAGAAAAATATTGATGTTATAAATAAAGATAAAATTAATAATTTGCTGTTTTTTATTTTCATATGTTTGATTAATTGTTTAATATGTCATCTTTTATATTCATTGTATCGTTGTAACCCTCTTCTATAAGTTTTTTATAATTCTTTTTTCTAAAATCTAATATACTTGTTTTATTGTCTTTTAATCTCAATATTATTACTTTTTTATTTCTCATGTTTTTAACTCTTTCTATATCGCCTAATGAATTTGTTTTTTGAGCAATAGACATAAAAGCTCTGAAAACGTCCAAATTATTTGATTTTTCATTGATATCTATATTTGTTGAGAGATCTGATACTATTATTTTATCACAATATTTTTCTACACAATTAATTGGAATATTATTTAAGACACCTCCATCAATTAAATATTTTCCATCATACTTTAACGGAGGAAATATTCCTGGAATAGACATTGATGAAAATATTTCTGGGAAGATATTTCCTTTATTAAAAATAACTTCTTTTGCATCATTTACATCCACTGCATTAAAAGAAAAAGGTATGACAAAATCTTTGAAGTCTCTTGCTGTTATATATTTTTTAAATAAATCTTCTAATTTTGATTTGTTTGATTTATCTATATGAGAAAGTATCATTCCTGTTATTTTTATAAGATCTAGTTGTTCAACTAAGTCATCAAAATCTACATTTGGATTTGAAGCATATATAGCTCCCATTATAGC
>Ga0302292_1001482_pt1 | contig 15043 bp, 9 predicted proteins | sample III_Fen_N2_1_FD_194553 | JGI IMG/M metagenome (GOLD analysis project Ga0302292, IMG submission 194553) | Peat permafrost microbial communities from Stordalen Mire near Abisko, Sweden - III_Fen_N2_1 | ecosystem: Environmental > Terrestrial > Soil > Wetlands > Permafrost | place: Sweden: Abisko...
AGTAACCACCTGCCGAATTACATTTTGATTTTTCTATAAAGTGGGTATTGACAATAAATGATTTATGGCACTGTACGAACTGCGGATGTCCGCTAAGTTTTTGTTTCAATCCTTTCAGCGTTTGGCAATAGGTTCGCTTCTCGTGTTTGTCGTTGAGGTGTAAATGCAGTGTGACATAATTTTCTTCACTCTCAATATACTGGATAGAATGGATTACAATGCTATCGGAATTTATTTGTACCGTTTCAGTTACCGATAATTCTTCACTTTCAGCTTTCACATCGTTTGTATGAACAGAAGGAGTCATTTTGGTGTGAGCTTTGTAGCAAGCAAATAATGTAGTACATATTTTAGGCAGAAATCCAAAAACCAAGGTATAATACTGCGCTTCCAAAAGCGAATCCGTCGATATTTCCGATTGTTCAATAAAAACCGAGTTATACAACCAGTTATTCGTCCCCACCAAAATAAGAAGCCCGGCGGAAGTTCCCATATCTTTGCCCAGTGTCCAGGTTTCATTTTTGAAGTAGCGCGGGAAAAAATAACGCATCACCCCATAAATCAGGATATAGCTCACCAAAAAAGTAAGTCCGTATCCGCAAAGCACATAATTTTTATACGGGTGTTGCCAGCAATAAATTCCGTAGGGTTGTTGGGCTTTTAGCAACAAAGGAATAATAATGCCTATAGACAGGATATAAAACCAGCCCTTTTTTTCGGACACAAGCAAGTGTGAAGGCCGGTTCAGGAAATCGGTCAATTTATTATGCAGAGACATACCTGAAAATGAAAGATAAGATTTGACGTTATTTTAGTTTAGCAATGCGAATCAGTAGTTTAGATATAGACCGAAGTCTCAGTCGAACGGATTTCTATATGAATAGCATAAACGTTTTAGTGATTATCTGCAACTTGTGCATATGGTGCTGCTATTTTATCCGCTCTCAGAGTCGTACCGAGTACTGACAGGGATGAGATGTTTTGAATCGGCTCTCGCGAATAAAGAATTCTCTTCAGTCATGACTGCCGAGTTGCCAAAGCACCCTTCATTCCTATCGGTGCGTTTTCCCCCATACTATTGTGTGCGTTTTATCTCTACAGTATATCTTGGCAGCATTTCCCTAATGACTACCGAAGCTTCAAAGGTGACCGGAACTGCTTTACAAGTGACCGGAACAATTACAGTCTCTACCCAAATTGCAACAGTCTTGACTATATTATTAAAAGATAGACTGTGGTTCTGCCTGTCCTGACTGTAAGTATCCCAGACCTGACTGTAGGTGTCCCGGTGCTGACCGGAATAACTACAGTCAGCACCGTAAGTCAGGCAGTCACCTTTGAAGATTCATATGTCATGACCGTACAGGCTATAGTCTCTATCAACGTCAGTACAAAGAACACCTTGCAAACAACAGTAACCTTTTTATTTGTAGCGATTTACAAGTCAGTTTATACAGATAACCGCTATTAAATCAGAAGAATTATCCGCCACGTATTTTATGTGTTTATTGGGATTGCGCACCTCCAATTACTTCTTATAAGAGTTTTATACGTTGAAGCCGTTTTGACTTATACAGAAGTCTCTTTGGGGGGTCTCGCGAGTTCCAATTCCCGGTATTTATGAATAATTGCGCGTTGGAATGACTCGCTTTGTTCGTGATCGTTGGTTGGCGAGACCCAATTCAAAACAGCAATAGTATAAATGTTGAGATAACTTAATTATCTAAAACAGCACATTTCCTATTTTACAAAATCAATTTATTTTTGTTTTAAACACATTTTTATATGCAAAAATATCTATTTTTTGAATACATTATTCACTTAAATATATCTTGTCGCACTTTTTCTTGTTTGTCCCATTTTAAGTAACTGTTTTTCAGTTAATTGAAAAATGGCTTGTCGCACTTTTTTTTGAATGTAAATAGTAGAATATGACGAATAATACATTAATTTAGGAGACTAAAAAAAAGATTATTTATACTTTGACGACTTGTTGTTAGGGTTTATTAATTAAAAATGAAGAAATGACGGAAAAATGCAGGAATGAAAAATGGAGGAATGTAGAATTGCCACAAAGGCACAAAGAATAAAAACGATTGTCATCCCGAAACGAAGTGAGGGATCTGAAAAATGAAGGAATGAAAATAAAAGAATAGGCTTAAGCGACAAAAATATTAGTTCCGATAGCTATCGGAATCGCTTCGCTCAGAATGACAGGACTTACAACTTTTTTATTGTGGAGGGGATTGGTTGCCAGTAGGCAGTTGGGAGTAAAAAAATAAATAACATACAAAATGAAAACATCAAAATTACTTGCAGCTATTCTTTTAGTTGCTTGCTCTTCTGTTACTAAAGCACAAACAGCCACAAGCTTGGTTGTGCTTGATACTCGTAATTTAAATTCTTCGCCGAGTTATTATAGTAGAGAAGCAAAATTTGAGTTTAAGCAAAGGAGTGTTATAAATGCGCCGGGAACAGGAGATTACTCCGGTATGTTAACTATTGCACCTTGGTCTGATAACTCAGGAAATATGCATCACCAACTTAACTTCAACGATGGTGGTATTTATTACAGAACAGGACTTCCTGGAAACTCTTTATGGAATCCTTGGAAGAAAGTAGTAGTTGAAGATGATATTGGAATAACAATAGCAGACAATAAGAAATTCATGGGAGCTTTTTACCAAACAAATGATTTTTCTACAATGACCTTCTCAAGTAGGGCATGGCAATCAGTTCAAGGCATCAACGGTAAAGCATTTTCATTCCAAACCCATAATAATGGAGGTGCAACTGGATTTGAGATGATGGCAATTTACTATGGTGAAAGCGGCAAGATTATTTTAACTCCAAATGGAGGCAATGTCGGCATTGGCACTCAAAACCCTGCCTACAAACTCGATGTACTCGGTACCATTCGTGCTAAGGAAGTGAAAGTAGATTTAGATGGTCTTGCCGATTATGTTTTTCATCCCACTTATAAACTAATGCCCTTGAACCAGGTAGAGCAATATGTAAAAACCAATAATCACTTGCCCGAAATACCCTCTGCTAGTGAAGTTGCCAAAAATGGCATGAACATGGGTGAAATGCAAAACAAGCTTTTGCAGAAAGTGGAGGAATTGACGCTGTATGCTATTGAGCAAAATAAGAGTAAAAAGGAATTAGAAGCAAAGCTTGCTAAGCAAGAAAACCAATATAATACACTGTTGGAAAAAGTAGAAATGCTAACCAAACAAATAGAGAAGAAATAACATGAAACGATTTTTATTGATTGCTTTCACTGCATTAGGTATAAATGCAATTGCTCAAACAAATACATTTCCCGCAAGTGGTAATGTGGGGATAGGGACAACGACTCCTACAAGTAAATTAGAAGTATCAGGAGGTAATATCATTGTAAATAGACCATCAAACAAAGTAGATAGCAATGGCATAAGTGAATTCTCTGCTTTTGAAATAAACAATTTATTTGCACTGGGACAAACAGGTTATGTACAGGTATACTATCCAAGCTATAATAATTTATTGTTTGGGGCGGATTACGATGGTCATATTGGTGGAGTTCAACCCAACATTCAGTTTGGGCGAAGAAATAACCCTTTTCTTACTGTAGTCAATAATGGAAATTATACTGGTAACGTTGGTATCGGTACAATAACGCCAAGACAGATATTAGAGGTATCTGGGGCTTCCTTGTTTGATAGCGACATATTTACATTGCAAAATGGCGGTATCTTTTTTTCTGGAAATGGATCATACTCAGCTGGAATATATGGAAGAAATGCAGGGACTGATTTAGTTTTTAATTCGGGAGGAGCTGAAAAAATGAGAATTAATAGTAGTGGTAACCTTGGTATTGGAACTGCTAACCCTCAGAGTCAGTTACATATTGGAGGTAATTCTAATAGTGTAATATCAATAGGCAGCGTTTCGTATGGCGGCAATTCAGGTCAAGCTTTAGCAGCCATTCAAGTTACTCAAGGGGGTGGTGATGGAGGAATCATCAACTTCCAAGTTAATCCATGGAATCAAACTGGTTCTACAGGAATTTATACTCCTATTACCAGAATGATTATTAACCAATATGGCAACGTCGGCATCGGCACTACCAACCCCGCCTACAAACTCGATGTACTCGGTACCATTCGTGCCAAAGAAGTGCTGGTTAATCTGGACGGAGGAGCCGATTTTGTGTTTGAAAAAGACTACAAACTACCCACTATTGAGCATGTAGCCAACTACGTTCAGGAAAACAAACACCTACCCGATATACCCTCTGCAAATGAAATGGTAAAGAACGGTGTAAGCATGGGTGATATGCAGGTGAAACTGCTGCAAAAGGTGGAGGAGTTGACGCTGTATGCTATTCAGGAAAATAACAGCAAAAAGGAATTGGAGAAAAAATATAATGCATTACTTGAAAAAGTAGAAATGCTAACCAAACAAATGGAGAAAAAATAACATGAGAAGATTTTTATTGATTGCTTTCACGGCATTAAGTGTACACATCATTGCACAAACGAATACATTTCCGGCAAGTGGGAATGTTGGGATAGGGACAATAACTCCACAACAAACACTAACAATTGATACAAGACAAAGTTCTAGTAACGCAGGAGTTCCTGGGGTAAATGGAGAAACTCAGAATGGAATTCTAAGATTACAGGTAAATGGTAACTCTTGGGGCGAAGTTTTGGATTTTGGGATGAATGTTTTACCTTCTTATGCCTGGATACAAGCAACCAATAGATGTAATTTAGGTCTGAATTATAATCTAGTTTTAAATCCTAATGGAGGTAATATTGGGATTGGGACTACAAATCCTCAAGCAAAACTAGATGTGAATAATTCGATTAGAATTTCACCATATGCAGTTGGTGTAGTTGGAATAGGATATTTAAATACAGGAACAGAATTAAAACTAATGAATGGAGATATCTATAATTCGGGAGGCAACTCTATAACGAAAATATCTTTTGGCGGGATGTATAATCCATCGGGTTCTTCTCCTATTGATTGTGTCTACAACTCAATTGTTTGGGAATCTGGACAATTGAAGATTCAAAACAAACAGCAGGACAAACTCATCATAGGTGGCGGAGACGAATGGGGTCAGCAAAATGTTCTCATTAATCCACAGGGTGGCAACATTGGTATCGGCACCACCAACCCCGACCAAAAGCTTACTGTAAAAGGAAAAATCCATGCCGAAGAGGTGATTGTGGATTTGAATGTACCAGTGGCCGACTATGTTTTTCATCCCACTTATAAACTGATGCCTTTGAATCAGGTAGAGCAATATGTAAAAACCAACAATCATTTACCTGAAATACCCTCGGCAAGTGAAGTGGCTAAAAATGGCATGAACATGGGGGAAATGCAGAATAAGTTGCTGCAAAAGGTGGAAGAACTGACGCTGTATGCTATTGAACAAGATAAGAGTAAAAAAGAATTGGAGAAAAAATATAATGCTTTGCTTGAAAAGGTTAAGCTTATAAATAAACAGATTAAAAGCAAGTAATTGTCCAATTGATAAATCGACTTAGAAAATGAAAACAAAACGATTGCCTTTTATATTATTGCTATTTTCATGCTATTTAAATAGTTATGGTCAGATAACTGAATTAACCTACAATTTTCAACAAATAAACTTTTCAGCAGCTCCAAGAACTGCATTAAACCCAATGTCGATAAAACTTTGGGATAGTTATAACAATGGCGGTCCTACAACTTACGGTACCGTACTTGAGATTTATGGACGTTCTGGGCATCAGACGAGCCAGTTAAACTTTGGTGGTTGGGATAATTCAAGAATCAGGTATAGAGAAGCATTTTATAGTCAAAACACATGGAGTGATTGGTTGACCCTTCTGGATTCTAAAAACGATGTGGAATCACAAGGGAATCTAAAAATAAATGGAGGAGGCAATCATTTCATATTAAACGGTCGTGTGGGAATTGGTACAACAACTCCGTCTCAACAATTATCGCTAACAGGAGGCATTGGGTTTGCAAATCAAAATGCAATTGACAAAAAATTGTATTCTCCGCAGGATGGTACTTTAGAATGGTTTACGCATGATGCAGCAGGTGAACACGGATTTGCGGTAAGTCATCAAGGAGCGAGAAGGGTCTATTTTAATACTAATGGTAATAGTTATTTAATTGGTGGCAACCTCGGCATCGGCACCACCAACCCCGACCAAAAACTTACGGTAAAAGGTAAAATCCATGCCGAGGAAGTAATTGTAGATTTAAATGTACCTGTGGCCGATTTTGTTTTTCATCCCACTTATAAACTAATGCCATTGAATCAGGTAGAGCAATATGTAAAAACCAACAATCACTTACCCGAAATACCTTCTGCAAGTGAAGTAAGCAAAAATGGCATGAACATGGGTGAAATGCAAAACAAACTGCTGCAAAAGGTGGAGGAGCTGACGCTGTATGTGATTGAGCTAAATAAAAAAAATAATGAATTGGAAAAGGAACTGAATTATATCAAAAAACACTAATCTTTCATTTAAAATTATATCAATAAAACATTAATCAATTTGCTTTTATGAAAAAAATAATCATAATCATTTTTTACTTCTTGTCCATTTGTGTGGCTTTTCCACAGTCTTCAACTTTAGGTAATAACCCAACTACCCAAATAAAAGTTTTTGAGTATTTTAATCATACAGGACAAGAAAAGTGGGTAAAGTTATTTCGCATTACGAATTATAACACAGCCTTAGGCTTCTGGGGAAAAGGTGGTGTTGCGGGTACCATGTATTATGTAGATTATCAAGGTGAAGGAGCTGCCAAAGTTGACTTTGTTTTTCCTCAAAGTATCCATACAGGTCAACAACCTAACTTGATTACTTGCGGCAATGCTGCTCATGATTTTAGTTGGTACGCTTTGAAAAATGAATCTGTTCCTGGACAAGAATATTATGATATATATTTAAAAACCTCACCTTGGAATGTTGGGTTTACTTTTCTTTTAAGGGGTTCCGATTATCAAGCATTTTTTACTGAAGAAGATCCTCCTTCTCAAAATTGGACATGGAATTCCATTTCCAATGCTGAAAGTATTTTTTACTTGAGCGGAAATAATAATGTCGGCATAGGTACCATCAACCCCGACCAAAAACTCACCGTAAAAGGGAAAATCCATGCCGAGGAGGTGATTGTGGATTTGAATGTGCCTGTGGCCGATTATGTTTTTCACCCCACTTATAAACTAATGCCGTTGAATCAGGTGGAACAATATGTAAAAACCAACAATCATTTGCCCGAAATACCCGCGGCCGATGAAGTAAGCAAAAATGGCATGAACATGGGTGAAATGCAAAACAAGTTGCTGCAAAAAGTGGAGGAGTTGACGCTGTATGTGATTGAACAGCAAAAACAGATTGAGGAGCTAAAAGCCGAATTAAAAAAATAAAACCCATAGGGTTTTTCCTTTAGAAAGATTGCAATATGCTGAGAGAGTTAAAATATAACTCTATTTAGCCATACAACTATATCATTGAAATTTAATCAATCAATAATTATATAAAAATTAAACAGATGAAAACAATATCACGTATTTTATTTGTCATCGTTGTGTGTATTGCTTTTCAGGCAAAAGCACAAACTGTAAGTTTTACTTACGATGGAGATGGTAATATGACACAGCGCAAAGTCCTCTCTTTGGGAGGACCTTCTGGAATGAAAGCGGAACATAAGGACACTTTATCCGCTGCCCCGGTATCGGATATCATCGGAGTGCAAAAGATAACCATCTATCCCGTTCCTACAAAAGGGATATTTCAAGTAGCAGTAACATCCATAGACTGGAAGCAGAATAACTATTTCTGTATTTATTCACTGTCAGGAGCCAAATTAATGCAACGGAAAATCACCAATGAAAGTACCAATGTAGATATTTCAGCATATTCTTCAGGCACTTATCTGCTGGATCTGTTTTTGGGAGAAAAAGTATCCCGTTGGAAAGTGATTAAACAATAAATAACTATCGATATGAGAATTAAATATACTATTGTTTGCTTAATTGTCTGGGCGAGTACCGTAACTGCCCAAAACCAGAATTTTGTATTGAAAGCCCCTGATAGCCCTACCGACACTCACACCTATATAGGTAGAGATTATGTTCGGTTTCTCCCCGGGTATCATTTCTCGGCCACAGATAATGGAAAAACCATGAATGCAAAGATTCAACAAGGTTTGACTACCGGTAATCTTGAAATTTTTTTGGCGGCAGCTAATCCCACTCCGGGGAGTCCGGAGGGTATTGCTGCTATTGATAAAAATAAGGCTGTTGGTCAAATTCCTATATCATCTTCCGTAAGTCCTACGGGAGCTAAATGCTATAATGTACCTATAGAGATAGTTCCCGGCCGACAGGGCCTTCAGCCCGATATTTCCCTTTCATATAATAGCCAGGCAGGAAACGGAATTATGGGAATGGGATGGAGTCTTAACGGAATATCATCTATTGAAAGGGTAAATAAAAATGTATTCTTTGATGGAAAAAATGATATCCCTGCTTTTACTAAAAGCGATGCATTTGCATTGGATGGAGTAAAATTAATAAAAACAAGTGAAACAACTTCGCAAATTGACTATAAAACTGTTATTGGAAATATTATAGTGATTGGCACTATAAACAACAATGACATCAATTCCTTTAAGGTTCTCTTTCCAAATGGAAATATTGGGACATACGGTGTTGATAGTCATCAACTAACATATCCAATAAATACTTTGAAAGATAAAAACGGGTATGAAATTTATTATAACTATTATAGAAGTCCATATTATGATTATGAATATAATAGTGAATATACTAGTGACAATAAAAATGTATATATAATTGCGAGCATAGTTTACAATACAGATTTGGCAGACAGAATTGATGGCGCATATTGCTCTAATTGTGGTGACTCAAGAATAGATTTCTTATACGAAACGCGTAATGACGACATTCATTATACTTCATTTAAATATTTAAGCAGGAGATTATCAAAAATTATACTATGGGCACACGGAGATTCTGTACGAAGTTATAAATTTAGTTACTCAAATCTTGATACCAGATATTTAAATAATAATACAGACGTTTCTCATTTAAATCAAATAAATAGTTTTGCTAAGAGTGCCAAATTAAATCCAATAAAGTTTTTTTACGGGGACAACACTTCGTCAAATGTATCAGTATCAACTATCACATTCACAGGTGCTGATTTTGATATGACAAAAAACAATATTATTCGGGGTAAATTTATTGAAGATTCGAATAGTGATGGAATAATTGTTTTACCAAAAAAAGATATATATAAGAAGGATAATATGGGATGGTATAGTTGCGTATATCCTAGTAGTGAACAAATTAAAATATATCCTAACGTTCAAAATAATAATCTTTCAATATCATTAACTGCAGGCGCAGGTTTTGAAGGTATATTTGTTGGCAGTTTTGATGGTAAAAACCAGGACCATATCGTTAAAGTCAATTCTCGTTTGGATTTCTATTTAGGTACTCCTGTTGAGTTTCTTACATTTAATCATTATATTGTAAAAAAAGATTACAGTTTAGAATTATTGACTAGCTATGATATTCCTTTTGAAAATACAGTTAATAATGGTAATAGTGTCACTCCATATGCATATTTTACAGGTAATTTTACAGGTAATGGCAAAACAGAATTATTAATAATATCTTCTGATAATTCGATAAGAAATGAAACCGGGTTATATGATATTGATAATGGCTGTAGGAATTTATGGACACAAGATAACTTTATAAATCTTAATATTGAAAAAGCAATCCCTGTAGATGTTGATGGTGACGGTCAAACTGAATTTGTAAAAGCTTGTTGGAACAATTCTAATTATATTTATAAATATACAAATGGAAATGGATTTACACCAATTGTTTCAGGAGGATGGAATTCACCTAATTCTAGTATATACTATCAAGATGTTAACTTCTTTGATTTAAACAGTGATGGTATTTTGGACGTAATTTCTAAAAGTTCTACTTCCAATCAAATAATGTGTTTAGATAATAATGGACGTCAGTTGCATGAAAATCCCATATATGATTCAAACACTCAATACAAATATTCTATACATGCTATTAATGGAGATAATACGCCATATTTGATTGTTCAAAATGCAGGAACAACAAATACAACTATTTATACTTATAATTATTCAACAGAAAGTTTTAATAATACTTATTTTACTACCAATGAGCCGTTACAGAATTTTGGTTTTATTGATTATGATATCAATTCCAATCATAATTACTCATCTTTATTAGCACTTGGTTCAAATCAAATAAAGATATTTTCCTTTTCTCAAAATCATGCTCAAAATGGAATGGTTTCTCTTATGGTAAACAGCCTAGGTATAGCAGATAAAACGGATTATAGCCAGCTATCACAGGGAACTAATTACACTGTAGGAAATTCGGCTATATTCCCTTTTAGCGATTACTCCGGTTCAATGTGGTTGACAAAACAAACAAGTACTATGTACGATAAGCAGATTATTAATAGTTCTACCTATTCCTACAGCGGTGCTATCTTACATAAACAAGGATTAGGGTTATGCGGTTTCAGTTCTGTAAATACAACTGACTTAATGACTAATAAGAATTTGTTGGTAGAATTTGACCCATATCACTCTGGAGTAATAACCCATCAACTGTCAGATATTGAAGAATCAAATTTTACATACGATTTTACTTCCTGGAACAATATTAGTACGAATCCGCTACTTACTTACAAGACCATTACTGATAAACTGAAAGGGAATGCATTAACAGTTACTTGTTCCGATTATGACTCGTACGGAAATGCAAAAACAGTGGTCAGCAATTTTGGTGGTGGAATAACATCGACCGTAACAAATACTTTTGATAACAGGATAGGTGATGTAAATTTGATAGGATTGCTGACAAGCAAAGTTACCACCAATGTGCGTGGAGGTAATACTTTTAGTCAGACCGAAGAATATGTGTACCCTGCCGATAATCGCTTGCATTTTGCCCGAAAATATGTCGGGGCTACCATAGTCCCAGCTAGTATGATTGCAGAAACTGAATATAAGTATAATTCATATTTCGGGACGGTAAGCGATGAAATTGTGCATAATATTCCTACAGGTGATTATTTGACCACTTCGTACACGTATGATACAGACAATGCGATGCTCAAAACCAAAACCGATCCGCACGGATTGACAACTACTTATACCAATGATTTGAGTAAGCGTCTGGTTATGGGCGTTGCCGATTACAAAGGTAATACTGTATCGTATTTATATGATGACTGGAGACGTAAAAACACAGAAACAAGTACAATTGGAAGCTCTACAATAACCACCACAGCCGATTTACAATGGAATACAGGGCAGGATGTAAAGAAACTAATCAAACTAACCCAAACTACTACCGGACAGCCGAAAACTACCGTTTATTCGGACGCTTTCGGACGTGAAACCCAAAAAAAGATAGTCGGGTTTGATGGAAGTGATGTTTTTGTCAATAAGGAATATGATTTATACGGCCGGTTAAGGAGCAGTTCTGCACCCTATAAATCTAATGAGAGTCCTTTATTGACAACCTATACCTACGATGAATATAGCCGACCTCAAAATGTTATTCAACCTAGCGGAAGTACGACTTCTTACGGCTATTCAGGTAACGAGGTATCCGAAACAAAAGATGGTATATTGACTAAAAAAACAACTGATGCTACCGGCCTGTTAGTTAGTTCGTGGGATAACGGCGGAACAGTTACCTATACCTATCGCCCCGATGGACAACCGGACAATGTGAATGCAGCAGGTGTAATTACAAGGTTTGAATACAATGATACATACAATCGCCAAACCAAACTGATTGACCCGAGTGCAGGAACAGTACAAACGGTTTACGACGATACCAATCATAAAGTAACGCAGATATGGAACAGCGGAAAAACGATTGAAACAATATTTAATCGATTTGGGCAACCAGTAACCAAAACTACTCCCGATTTTGTAAGTTCCTATAGTTACGAAGACGGGAAACCGAAAACGGTTACTTCTACCAATGGCACTTCCAAAACTATAACCTACGATACGCAGGGACAACTCTGGAAAATTGATGAAACGGTGGGAACAAAAACCTATCAGGAAGTGTATGGGTATGACAATGGACGAATAGGAAGTGTAACTTATAACACCAATACAGGTATAAATACCCTGATTTATAGTGTAGTGAACAAATACAACACAAACGGGTATTTGTATCGGTTAGAAGATGCTTCGGGCAACCGACTGAGCGAAACGAACAGTGTAAATGCACTGGGTCAGGAAACATCGGTGTTGCTTGGTAATGGGCTTACCACTACCAAAAACTATACTCCCGAAGGGCTGATTACGGGCATTCAAACCGGAACTATCCAAAACGTGAGTTACAACTTTAACCGGATAACCGGTACACTGCTTTCACGTACAGATAACAGCAATAACCGTGGGTTGACTGAGAGTTTTACCTATGACAATTTGTATCGGTTGAAAAATTATGGCTCAAAAGCACTAAATTATTCGGATAATGGAAATATCACCAGCAAAACGGATGCCGGTGGATATACATATACAGAAAGTGGCAAACCCTATACGCTATCCACAGTAACTAATGCTGCTACAGATTTAACCGGACAACTGGATGTAACTTACACGGTGATGTCACGTCCTACATCCATTGCCAATACCTCCGGGTTAACGGCGGCATTTACCTATACCGATGATTACGACCGAGCAACGATGCAAATAAAACAAGGCACTGCCGAAACGCTGAATAAGATATATTTCGGCGGTGGCAAATACGAAATAGAAACTGCAGGAGGCGTTGAGAAGCAGCGGCTGTATGTAGATGGTTCGCCTTATACGGCCTCTATCCTGTTGGAAAAAACAGGAAGTAATGCTGCTCAAATCTATTATCTTCACAGAGATTATTTAGGCAGTATTACCCAAATTACAGATAATAATGGTAATTTAGCAGCCGAATACAGTTACGATGCGTGGGGACGTATGCGGAACCCGGTGGATTGGACTCCTTATACACAAAGTCAATTGTCGCAATATCCTATCCCTTACGGAGGTCGAGGGTACACAGGGCACGAACAGTTGAACCAATTTGGCATCATCAATATGAATGCCCGATTGTATGATCCTGTATTGGGACGATTCCTCGCTCCCGACCCTTATGTAGGTTCGGGTATGACCAATGATTTTAACCGGTATGTGTATGGGCGGAATAATCCGTTGATGTATATTGACCTGAGTGGAAAGTCCTTTTGGACATGGTTGCAAAGAAATATAGTAGATCCATTTGTGAGGGAATGGAAGAGCGTTTTTGGAAATGGAATTACAGTAGGTGTCGGTACGGATTTCAAACTTTCATCAATGAGCATGACTGCGGCACCTAATGGACCAACTGGAATGCCATATGGCCCAGGATTCGGAATACAAACAAATAATTGGAAGACGATTACTCCTGTTTATGCAAATTATCAGGGAGGATTTTTTAGTACTCAACCTGTAAACTTTGAAAGCAATTTGCAAAAATCTGCAGTGCGTGCTGAACAGAGTGCAAAAGAAAAATATAATTACAATCAAACATTGCAAAATTTTGGAAACCAAAGTAGTAATTTCGATGTTGCGGCAGCCGGATTTGAAATAAACCAAATGGCGTTAAAACCTTATGTCTCTTCTGTAAGTGAGTTCTCAGATTATGTAACTCTTTACAGAAATACAGGAAGTGCTGGCAAAATGTTTAGTGTTATGGGGACTGCTGCAGGTGTAGCCAGTCTTGTAGTTGATTATAATTCTATGCGTAAAGGTGATATGTCAGAAACCCGTTTTGGATACCATACCGCAAGTTTTGGCACTTCTTTGGCAATAGGTGCTTCACTGGGAGGCGTTGCTGGTGCAACTGCTGGAGGATTATTCTGGGCGGGAGAGGAGTTATATGACCATATGGCTGTTCCTGTTATGGATTGGTATTGGCAGTTAGAAAATGGTTTACGAACCTTTCCACAACGTTTTAGTTTTCCTTATTGACAAATAATAAAAAATTGACATTTATGAACGATAATAATATTCTAAAAATAACAGGTAAAAGACAATTAAAAGCTTTATTATATTTTATATGCGGTACAGTCCTTTGTTTAGGAGTTGGATTTTATTTTGGTTTTGCTGAGGGTTACTTTGTAATTTATATTCCCTTTTTTGTTTTAACAGAAATCCCTGCAATATTTCTTCATATTGAGTATTTAAGTCGGAATAAAGGAGAGGAATTCGAGCTGTGTGGCAATAAGATAATAAAACATAAAGATGGATTAGAAACGATTTACAATTCAGACGAAATAAAAAATATAACCGTTTATGTTAGCCCCAATTATTTCAGAAACGATATATACTTTACCGGCTTTGAAAATTATCATTTTGCCCGAATAACATTAAATTCAGGGGAGACTCTATATCTGACAAGTTTACTTGCACCCGGAGGAATAGATAAAGCTCTAAGTAAATATTTAAAGGATGTACCTTTCAGAAAAGTAAAGCGACTATTTAGTACAACGTTGTATTAGATACTAATTTAACCCGTAGTGCATTTAGAAAAATAGCATAAAAAAAGTTGTTCATTTCGGAAAAATTCCGTATATTTATCTGACAACCAATCATATAAATAAAATGAACAACTTCCTAACAAAGTACGAGAAAATTCTCGAGATATTAAAGCAATTTGAGACAAAAAGTAACTTTTTGAACCAAATCCGTTGTCCACGTTTAAGCGATATTGAATTAATCGCTTTAGATATAACGGCAGAATCTCTAAGTATTGATTCAGAATATCAGTTATTTAGAACTCTGCCAAGTCCATTAAGTTCAAAAATTGAACGCAGTGTTTATAATCGTCGAAGACGAAGATTATTTTTTGTAAAAGAGCGAATCCGCAAAGCGTTAGCGGAAAAGTTGACTGGTTCTGAAAACT
>Ga0302292_1001487_pt1 | contig 14998 bp, 10 predicted proteins | sample III_Fen_N2_1_FD_194553 | JGI IMG/M metagenome (GOLD analysis project Ga0302292, IMG submission 194553) | Peat permafrost microbial communities from Stordalen Mire near Abisko, Sweden - III_Fen_N2_1 | ecosystem: Environmental > Terrestrial > Soil > Wetlands > Permafrost | place: Sweden: Abisko...
CGAACCGGAATTCAGAACTGGGCTTCGATAATTGGTGCCTATTTAGCCGAGAAATTCATCAATCAATGGTTCGGTGTTTCGTCATTTGCCATTATCCTTTTCACATTCATCCTCGGTTTACGGTTTATGAAAGCCCGAGTTGCTTCTCTTTGGAAGACTTTTTTCCATTGTAGCTTCTGGCTGATTTGGTTGTCTGCATTTCTGGGATACTTAATGTATTCATACAAATTAATTTACCCCAATAACGATTTGTTTTTCTTCTCCATTGCCGGTCAGCACGGTGACGGAGCAAATGCCTGGCTAATTTCATTTGTCGGTGCTCCCGGAGCATTTATGATTCTGATTGGAACATTTCTTATCTATGCCATTTTTGCGTCACGGGCTACAATACCATTCCTTCGTCGCTTGTTTTCTAAAAAAACGAAAGAAGAAAAAGTTGTTCCTGAGCCTTTTATGTTTGAAGAAACCAATGAACCAACCGTAGCCGTTGGAACCGAAATAATTCCTGAAGACTGGATTACAAAAGGAAATGACAGCGAAGGAGAATTGATTATCGAAACCTCGAAAGTCACTCACGACGTACCTTTTGAAATTGAAGAGCCGGAAAAAGATGATGATAACAAGCCTGTTGATTCTGAGTTGGATAAACCGGAAGATTCCGTTGAACTTGAAATAGTAGGGAATGATGGCGAAGATCCATTTTATAATGTTGCCAAATTAGGAAAATACGACCCTACACTCGATTTATCGCACTACAACCCACCAACCATTGATTTATTAAAGGTTTACGGAACAGACAACGATACGCAAATTGACATGGTGGAACAAAATGCGAATAAAAACCGCATTATCAGTACGCTTCAAAACTACGGAATTGAAATTGAAACAATCAAAGCCACAGTAGGTCCGACCATTACGCTTTACGAAATTGTTCCGAAGGCCGGTATTCGTATTTCCAAGATCAGAAACCTGGAATACGACATTATGCTTAGTCTGGCAGCCACCGGCATTCGTATTATTGCACCTATTCCAGGCAAAGGAACCATTGGTATTGAAGTACCAAACAGCGATCCACAGGTAGTATCCATGCATTCCATCATTGCTTCCAAGAAATTTCAGGAATCGAAGTTTGAACTCCCGATTGCTTTTGGACGTACCATTACGAACGATATTTTCATGATGGACCTTACCAAAATGCCTCACTTATTGGTGGCAGGTGCTACAGGACAAGGTAAATCGGTAGGGTTGAATGCCATTATCACCTCCTTGCTTTACAAAAAACATCCATCGCAACTCAAGCTCGTTTTAGTTGATCCGAAAAAAGTGGAATTTAATATTTATGGTGACATTGAAAAACATTTTCTGGCAAAGTTACCTGACGGCGAAGATGCGATCATAACCGATGTTACCAAGGTGGTTGAAACACTGAACTCACTTTGTAAGGAAATGGACGACCGCTACGATTTGCTCAAAAAAGCACACGTACGAAATGTCAAGGAATACAACGAGAAATTCACCATTCGCCATTTGAATCCTGAAAAGGGCCATCGCTTCTTACCTTATATTGTAGTGATTGTGGATGAGTTTGGCGATTTGATTATGACCGCCGGAAAAGAAGTGGAAATGCCGATTGCCCGTATTGCCCAGTTGGCCCGTGCGGTTGGAATACATATGATTATTGCAACACAACGCCCTTCGGTGAACATTATTACAGGTGTTATCAAAGCAAACTTCCCTGCCAGGGTTGCATTCAGGGTTTCGTCCATGATTGATTCACGAACCATTCTCGATTCTCCGGGAGCCAATCAGTTAGTTGGTCGCGGGGATATGCTTTTCTCGCAAGGTAATGATCTGGTGCGTGTTCAATGCGCGTTTGTTGATACGCCTGAAGTGGAAAACATTGTGAATCACATTAAACAACAACAAGCATACCCAACAGCCTTTTATTTACCGGAATTTGTACGTAGCGATGGTGAAGGAATCGATTCAAGTTCGGTGGATATGAGCAAGCGCGATCCGCTTTTTGAAGAAGCCGCCCGTTTAATTGTTGCGAATCAACAAGGATCAACATCATTGATTCAACGAAAATTCTCTATCGGTTACAATCGTGCAGGACGTATTGTCGATCAGCTTGAAGTGGTTGGTATTATCGGACCGTTTGAAGGAAGTAAGGCCCGTCAGGTGTTGGTAATGGACGATTATCATTTGGAACAGATTTTGAAGAACTTATAACCCACCATTTCAATAATTAAGATGAAAAAAATTATATATGTATTTGCAGCATTGTTTTTTACAACACAATTTTCAGCAGCGCAATCCAATGCTCAAGCTGAAAAGATCCTGACGGATTTATTAAATACAGCCAAGGTAAATGCTGTCAAAACAAATTTCAAATTATCCCTGACCGAGAAGAATGATCCTCAGCCACAGTCGGTATCCGGAACGTTTACGCTCAAAGGTTCCAAATTCGTGTTGGAAATGGAAAACGTGAAATCGTGGTACGATGGTAAAACCCAATGGTCGTTTGTTTCGCAGAACAACGAAGTTTCAGTATCGGAACCGACTGAAAAAGAGCTTGCCGAAACAAATCCAATGGCCATTCTATCGGAATTCAAAACCAAATGTACCATTCGGTTTTCAGCAAAAAACAAATCCGATAAAGATTATTGTATCGAAATGATTCCGAAGGTAAGCCACAAAGATATTTCTAAAATAGAGGTTGAGGTGAACAAATCCAATGGAAATCTGGTTTCAATTAAATTAATAAACAAAAACGGTAGTACTTCCCTCCTCACCCTTACTAATTTTCAGAAAGGGGTAAATGTTTCGGATGCTATTTTTGTGTTCAATGCTTCTAAATACAAAGGAGTAACCGTAAATGACTTAAGGTAATTGACTCATTGCCTTATACCTGAATTGAAATATTAAAATAAAATTCAAATATGAACGAAAAAGTACGTTGCCTGATTATAGGTTCCGGTCCCGCAGGCTATACAGCTGCTATTTATGCCTCACGGGCAAACCTTTCTCCTGTTTTATACGAAGGTATGGAACCCGGAGGACAATTAACCACAACAACTGAAGTTGAAAATTTCCCGGGTTATCCATCAGGTATTACCGGTCCAGAGTTAATGGAAGACCTCCGCAAACAAGCCGAGCGATTCAATGCCGATATTCGTTTTGGAGTTGTTACTTCCACCGATTTATCGTCAAAACCTTACAAAGTTGTGGTTGATGGTGGAAAAACCATCGAAGCCGAAACCATTATTATTTCAACAGGAGCAACTGCAAAATACCTGGGATTGGCCGATGAGAAAAAATATGCAGGTTCGGGAGTTTCTGCTTGTGCTACCTGCGACGGATTTTTCTATCGCAAAAAGACAGTAGCTGTTGTTGGAGGTGGTGATACTGCTTGCGAAGAAGCAACTTATTTAGCCAATCTGGCCGGTAAAGTGTATGTTATCGTTCGGAAAAATCAACTAAGAGCTTCCAAAATTATGCAGGACAGACTTTTAAGCAACCCGAAAATTGAAATGCTCTTTGAACATGAAACCGTTGGTTTGACAGGCGATGGTGTTGTACAAGGAGCTGATTTGATTAAACGACGTGGACAAGCGGATGAAGAAAAGATTCATATTGATATCGATGGTTTCTTCTTAGCCATTGGACACAAACCAAACTCAGACATTTTCAAACCGTGGATTGAAACCGATGAAGTGGGTTATATCAAAACCATTCCAGGAACTCCACGGACGAACATACCGGGAGTTTTTGCCGCAGGTGACGTTGCCGATCCACATTATCGTCAAGCTATTACAGCAGCCGGAACAGGTTGTCAGGCTGCCATCGAAGCCGAACGCTTCCTGACTGAAAACAATTTGTAATTTTTGCTTATTAAGCGACATAAAAAAACGTCTGGCCGTAATTGGTCAGACGTTTTTTGTATTAACGTGCGTTCGATATAAGAAAACACGAAATTTGTTCTATAACGGGTAAGTAAACATAATAAATAAGGTTTGGTTCGGTAGTATTCTATCATTCTACTAAGGCTTAAACCTTATTTTTCAAAACTTTTACCTTAGTAGAAAATTACAAGAAGTCTAATTCGACCTTATTACCTTATTAACAAGCAATATATGTATTAAACAAATTGATTTTTAAATCGAACTCACGTTCTATTATTCTTTTCTATCGAATTTGACATACTTTGGTTCTCTCGGAACATAATCATCATTGTCCCACAAGGTACTGGTAATCATCAAATCAGCACTATATCGGTTGCAGGCAATGGGTACATTGTGTACACGGCACTGACGAAGAAGCATTTGAATATCCGCTTCGTGAGGTTGAGCATTTAAATCGTCGATTAAGAAAACTGCCAAATTTATTTGTTTGCGAACTACTAAAGCTGCAATTTCTGCATCACCACCCAATGGACCTGAATTCATACAAGTAATATCCACATCCACTCCTTTGTCTTTCAATGCTTGTTGAATCAGTGTTCCGGTTGTTCCCGTACAGATTAGATGATGTTTTGAAAGCATATCTGCATTAAAAACCGCCCATTCTACCATATCTGCTTTGCGACGGTCATGAGCTACCAAAGCTATTTTCAATTGTTTATTCATAATTCCTTAATTTTGATTTTAGCTTCACAAAGTTAGTACTTTTACCATTAAAACAAAAGCTATTGCGAAAAGTTCTCAATATTTAAATTCTTAAGGGGTTGTTTCGTTATAAAATTATAACTATTTTTGTTGTCAACTCAACCATTTACTCCGCATGAAAAAAATTTCGTTCAGCCTTGTATTATTTATCTTCCTCAGTACAACACTTTTTGCTCAAAGTTCGAAGCGTGAAATGCGTGCAGTATGGATTGCCACTGTTGCAAACATTGATTGGCCAAGCCAACGGAACCTAACACCCAAAGCACAGCGCGACGAAATGCGAAACATGCTTGATAGTTTGCAAAAAAATAATGTCAATACCATTGTTTTGCAAATTCGCCCCACGGCCGATGCTTTTTATCCTTCGGCTCTTGAACCATGGTCGCATTGGCTGACTGGCAAACAAGGTGTAAAGCCCGATCCTTACTATGATCCGCTTCAGTTTGTGATTAGTGAAGCGCATAAACGCTGCATCGATGTTCATGTTTGGTTGAATCCGTATCGTGTAACGAATTCCGACAACCTGAGCATTTTAAACAAAAACCATTTGTATTTCAAAAATCGCGACTTGTTTGTGAAATACGGTGATAAATATTATTTTGAACCGGGATTGGACGAAACCCGCGAATTTCTAAATCGTGTGGTGGAAGATGTTGTGGAGCGATATGATATTGATGCCATTCACTTTGACGATTACTTTTACCCTTATAAAGTTGGAAATGAAGAGTTCCCCGACGAAGCCACGTTTAGAAAGAATCCCCGTGGATTCGCGCCCAATCAAAAAGCCGATTGGAGGCGAAATAACGTGAATTTAGTCATTGCCGAACTTCAACACACCATTAAAAGCCTGAAACCCTGGGTAGAGTTTGGAATTTCGCCTTTTGGTGTATGGCGTAACAATAATGTTGATCCGAACGGTTCAGCTACACGTGCGGGAGTACAAAACTACGACGATTTATATGCTGATATCTTGAAATGGTTGAAAGAAGGAACGATTGATTACGTAGCTCCGCAACTCTATTGGGAAATTGGCAAAAAAGTGGCAGACTATCAAGTCCTCATCAAATGGTGGAGCGATAATTCCTTTGGAAAGAATCTTTACATCGGGCTATACGCTTCGCAACTTGGTTCGAAAGAAGCCAATGCGGCTTGGAGAACCGGAAATGAGTTGTGTCGTCAGCTGTATATGAATAAAAGTTATCCTAAAGTAGATGGTGCACTTTTCTTTAGTGCCCGACCTTTCCTGAAAAACAAACAAAACCTGAATGACAGTTTGATGCTTAATTATTATAAATATCCGGCACTCACTCCTGTCAATAGAAACATTGTTGGTGAAACACCTGCTCAACCTCAAAACGTAAAAATCCTTCGGGACGGAAAAGAAGCCTACCTGACATGGACAGATATCAACGAAAAAGGAGGCGGATGTGAAACCGCTTACTTCGTGGTTTATGCCTTCAAAGGCAAGAAAGTAGGAGATTTAAGCATTCCCGCAAGTATCCTTTTGAAAACAACTGAAAATTGCATTGATCTTCGCGCTCTCGAACACAAGTTGTCCGGCAATTATACTTTTGTGGTAACTGCCATTAACCGTTACAAGCACGAAAGCATTCCAAATTATGGAGTTACACGAAGAATGTAGTTTGATTTTTTTTTAACCACGTAGGCATATAGAACAGTCTTCTTGCTATTTACATTTATGCGAATCAGGAGTTGAAAATAATTCTATTTTGCTTACAGTAAGCTATTTCCCGTAGGGAATATATATCAATAGAAAATAAACCCAGATATAACCAATTCCCCGTAGGCTTCGGCGTGAGCTCAGTCGAACGGGGATAAATATGAGAGATGTGAATGTCCTACGGACAATAAAACATTGTTATATGTTTATTCTATTGATATTGAAGTCCGTTCGACTGAGCTCACGCCGAAGCCTACGGACTATTATTTAACTCATGATTCGCATTATTTACTGCTTACTGCTTACCGCTTTTTTCAGGCAATTTTCAGCCTTTTAGCCATTAAGCAGGCCAGTGCGAAGGTAGGTGCATTCAGTTTCAGCATTACATTGGCCCGATGAGTCTTGATAGTGGCTTCACTCACATTAAGTACCTGAGACATGTCTTCAATAGACATGTCTTTAACCCCCAATTGAATTATTTCCAGTTCCTTTCCCTTCAGTTTGTATTTATTTTCCGTTTCTATCAACACAAAGTCATCCGGATTGGTTTCGTTTTGCAGGTAGAATTGCCTGTAAGGATAGAACTCTTCGGGAGTAAACATTTCCATTCGCTCGGCAATTACTACCAACGAACAAGGTGTACCCACCACATCGCATTCTTCCACGTAGGTGGTAATTAAAAACACTTCATACTTCCCGGTTTCGTTCTGTATATAACGGGTTTGTACGCTAACCATTTTTTTTCGATCCTCAAACGGTAGCTCCATCATTATATCATAAAACATTACATCCGTTTCGAGATTGAAACACAAGGTTTTGGGGTGCGAACGCCTATTTATCTTCAACAAGTTATGAGGGTCGGATACGCAAATGGTGGGATGTTTCAGATCAGGATGATAAGCCGAAAAAACATCCGAGAATTTCTTCTTACAAAGGTCGATTCTAAAGTACGAATGGGCGGTTTTAATAGCCAACTGCCGTATAAAATCAGTGGTGACTTTGCGTTTTGCTTCCAATTGTGGATTTATTATGGAGCGATGATTGGCTATTCGGTCGTTTCGGGCTTCAAGCAGTTGCGATAAGGTTAGTTTGGCAATCATAGTAATGTATGTAAGGTTATGTTTTGATTTTTCTGTTTTCAATAAGATGCCCGGATTATAAAAAAGATAAATAGAATTATCCGCAAAAGCCCCTAAAACAGCAAACACTTTGACAGGACTTGTTCTGCATCAATAATGTATTTAAAACTATTGGTGTCCGATAAACTTTAATACAAACCTCTGAAAACTGCTTTATATAATGGTTTGACGTAATGTCGCCCCTATGGGGCTTAAAATGTGCATTAAACAATATTCTACCATACTGTCGTCCCTATGGGACTTTTTAATAAGCTGCATCGCAGCGAAAGTATGGTAGCCAGCAAGTTGCATAATCTGTTTTAGCCCCATAGGGGCGACAGTATAAGAATCTGTTTTTTACCGGACAATAATAATTTCAAACCACTAATTGCACCAATTTACACGAATCAATGGTCAATGAAAGTCAATAGCAAACATGTGTTTTAGTGAAAATTCGGGCAATTAGCTGCGCTGACCGTTGGTTCGTGATTATATATCTTTTATTCTTTGGCAATTTACCGAATTTGTGGGGGCGCGACTAAGAGTCGCACTCCCAATCAAAAGTAAAGCCGGACTATATATTGATTAATACTATAAAATACTTTTCATTATATGGATTACCTATCAAACGCACCGTTGATTTTGTCAGTACTTAATTATAACCGACTAAACAAATGTACACATTTGCAAATATAGTAACTATAAAAATTATAATCATAGAAGTTCAATGCGTTGATAATAAAATAGTTGTAATTTTACTCATTTCATAATACATTGACATACAAATATATAAACAAAACAACAACATTTGAATTAAAAAATTACACTTTTTAGTATTATTAACTATAATATGTTAATATCTCATACTTTGTATTATAGAATAATCAAAATAAACTCTACATTTTTGCAACGTGATTACCAAAGCGCTCTTTGCTTATTGTACAAAGCCAATGAAAAATTCAAATTTTCAATTTCCTGAAGCAAGTAAATCCGGTTGAAATAGTTCTAAAAATACATGGGTCTTAAAAGAATCATTTCCAACAGAAGATGAGTGGGAGGAATAATTTATTGTAGCATTTTGAGATTCCGACCTCTCCCTATTTTTTGAGCATTGGATTAAAACCAATACTCAAAGACCGTTGGTTCCCTCTCACAAGGAGAGGGACTTAGTGTGTGCAACAAAGAAGCTATACAAAATTATTTCTTATCTAGTACTTAAGTCATTTCCAATAGAAGATGACGCATTTCCAACAGAAGATGATTCATTTCCAACAGAAGATGACGCATTTCCAACAGAAGATGACGCATTTCCAACAGAAGATGATTCATTTCCAACAGAAGATAGCGCATTTCCAACAGAAGATGATGCATTTCCAACAGAAGATGATTCATTTCCAACAGAAGATGACGCATTTCCAACAGAAGATGACGCATTTCCAACAGAAGATGATGCATTTCCAACAGAAGATAAGGTGTTTTAATGTTGAGACTGTCCAAAAAACTGTGTAAATAGGGTCTGTTCAATAAACTGTGTCACCCTAGAAGGGCGAAACAGGCTGTTGCCGGATGACTGCACGCGATTGAATAGTAAGAATAATTTAATTATCATATTCTAGATTCCGACCTCTCCCTAAATCCCTCTCACAAGGAGAGGGACTTGGTGTGTGCAACAAAGAAACTATACGACATTATTTCGTTCCTATTACTTCTATACAACGAAAAACAAAAAAGAATATTCAAAATAAATATCTATTTATCAAAATGTTGAATTATAAATAAACTGTAAAAACATGGGTATAACTAAAGTAACGACAGATTTTTCGTCGAAGAATTATACCGACACGGAACTCAGCGTGCAAGTGGGTAACGTGATGGATAAGTTGACCGACAATCCGTACTTCACCAATCCCATCCCCTCACTAATGGAGATAAAGGCAACTCTAACGAGTTACAACACTTCGTTGGTGAAGGCTGAAAAGGGAAGTGCGGAAGACAGGGTGATAAAAAGCAGCTGGCGAGCCAAACTGGAGGACTACATGAAGAACTTAAGCATGTATGTGCAAATTACCAGTAAGGGCGACAGCGTAATTATCAGCAGTACCGGATTGGACGTAAACCGGAAGCCTTCGGCAGTGGGAACACTACCAAAGCCCGAAAACGTGATAGTAAAAATGGGCGATAACAAAGGAACAGTGTGGATAAGCTGTGACCCGATATCGTCGGCCGCCTTTTATGAATTTGATTATGCCGAAGTAACAGCCGATGGCATACTTAACTGGATTCATAAAACCTCTACGAAACACAAAATACTGATAGAAGGACTTACCAGCGGAAAACAATATGTATTCCGAGTAGCAGGTGCAGCTTCCGACCCTTCGCGCGTATGGAGTGATCAGATTTCTAGCTTTGTAATATAAGTTTTTAGCGATAAATAATCAAACGATAAATAGATATTTACACTGGCGAAACCGCTCCGATTCATACCCGGGGCGGTTTTTCTGTATTAACTGAAACCCGCACCAATAAAGGGATTGTAAATTTGTATAAAAAAAGTGTAATATTTTGTTGTTAATGTAAAATATTGTTTTTATCTTTGGGGGGTTAAATAAAACGATAAACTTTAGAACATTAAAGAACAACTAATAAGATAAAGCATACAAGAGCAACTATGTAAATGGTATGCTTGTTTCATGGGTTCTTAATTAACAAATAAATAATAATAAATATTCTAACGCCTAAAGTTTATAAAGTCGCCTAGCAGATGACATAAATTATTAACGGTAATGACAAAAAACAATGATAGATTATAAAGTATTTTTCTCATATCAAAGCGATACAAAAGACAATAAAGAATTTATCAAAAATGCATTGTCAATTGTCAATTTAAAACTTGAAATTGAAGGCATTCATCTAACAATAGATGAAGGAATGAGAGATGTTGCGGGTAATCCAAATCTGTTTGATGTAATGTTGAATAAAGGAAGTATCTGTGACATATTCATAGCAGATTTAACCTATGTTACAAAATTTCGTAATTCTGCAGGGGTCGATAAGTGGATTCCAAATCCAAATGTTATGCTTGAACTTGGGCACGCTTGGAATTTTCATAAAAATGAACATACTATTTTTATTCAGAATAAAGCATATGGAGAATCGGAGGATCTACCCGTAGATTTAAAAGGTTTTAGATTTCCAATAAATTTCACGTTAGAAGAGAATGAATTAGAAGATAAGAAAACTAAAAAATGCAAAGAATTATCTCGTGATTTATATAAAGCGATTAGTAGTTCAATTAAATCTATTGACGAGAGTAAAAAGACTGAATTTTTACCGTTTGATAGATTTATATTTTGGAAACCGATATCATTTGACAAATATGAGTTTATAAAAACAGAATACTTTATTGACTTCAAAGAAAAATTAGAGCAATTGTTTTTATCAAAAAAGAGCATCATTATTTCTGGAGAAAAAGGTTGTGGAAAAAGTCGAATAGTTAAAGAATCAATTCTTCTTTTTAGTTCAGAGCAGTTAATAAACGATATATATTATTCCAATTTATCGAACTCAAGCATAATTGAAGTTACTAAAAAACTAAGTGAAATTAATTCTAAATTGCAAAGAACAACTACCTTCATTATTGATCATTGCTCAGAATCTGATATGGAAATAATCAATAATATAATATATGGATCTAATGCTAATTGCATCTTTATTATTTCAGGAAAATATAATGGCGATATAAATATTAACAAGCAAACATATATTTCTCAACTTCTTTCTCAATTACCTTCTCAAAATTTAAATGGGCATGAGATTCTTACAAGATGTGGATATGATTTACAATTAATACTCTCAGAATTATATAATGAAGAATCGGAAATGACTATAAATCAAATCAGCTCAAAATTTAGTTTATTACCAGAACAAGTACAATTTGCAAAGTATCTTTCTCTTTTTTCTAAAGTTGGCTTTGATGAACATCTAAAATCAGAATTCAATTTATTTTGTGATGTATTCGGTTTTAATAAAGTCAAATCCTCTAAAATTGTAGATGATTTGCTTATGAAGAATTTATTAGTTCATAAAGGAGGTTTTATATATTTCGAAGCTAATAGAATTGCAGAGCAATATTCATGTGAATTATGGGAGCTAGATGGTTTGAGTGATTTTTCTATATCCAAACTTTCAGATTCTTCAAACTTAATCAATTCTTTTATTAACAGGCAAGTTGAGGTTCATAAGAAGTCAGCTTCATCCAAAAAATTCTTGCTTAGTTATATAAAAACTGAACTTCGAGATATTTGTATTCTAGACTCTACTTATGGTAATCATTTTGTATATAAATTATTAGATTATTTTCCAACTGAGATTTTGTCATCAATAGAAATTGTGAATAAGAACTTTCCAAATTATTCTTATTCACAATTTCCAGCTATTTATTGGGCTTTAGAAAGATTATATTCTAAAAAAACTACTTTCAGGAAGACAGGTAATTTAATATTGCAAATATATAAGAGTAATACTGATAAACGAGAAATAATTAATCTCTTAAAAAAACCTTTTGTCATTGATAATATAGATTATAATGCCTGTTTAGCTTTATTAGATGACTTTTATGAAAAAGGAGAACCAGACTTAGTATTTGATATATATAAGGAGTCATTTAAAATAGAACTATCAACAATAACTGTAAATAAATCAACATACTTAACCAACATAATTCACTCATTAATCTCAAAAAGAAATAATCATAAAGAAAAAATTGATTCTATAATTGTTGATATTATACAAATAGCTTGTAATTTAGGTTTATCGAAAGAGATATTTGTTGCTGTAAAATTGATAATAAAAGACACTGAAATTAGCAAAGATATTTATATAAAACTTATTCATACAAGAGACAACTTATCTGGAACTAAATTCAAAAATGATAGACTGAAAATAAATCGAATCCTGACTAAAATCAACAAAAAAGATGTTCGGAATCTACTCTATGGTAAAGTTATACTCTCCAGAATTGAATGGGATAAAAGTTTGGTTGAAAGAACTCGGCTAATGGATGATTTTGTAAAGGAACTGACAAAGAGAGAAAATGATGATTGGCAAAATGAGATAGATATATTATTAAGAACTGGACAATCTTATAATGGAAATGCAATTATATTAGGGAAAGTTTTAATAAAACATTACTCAAATATTGATGCAATTATAAATACATGTTTGAAGTTATATAAAACAATTCCAGTTGAAGAACAAAGCTATGGTTTCATTATTGGTTTACTACAAAGTAAAATAAAAGGAACTGATTATTCAGAATTTAGAGAATTCAGAGATACTTTACTCGAAGATTCATTACTTGTTCATTGTGGAATTGCAATTTCCAATTACTTACCAACCAATATAGATGATTTACACAAAGTCAAGAATGCTATAATTAAAAATAATTTACCATTCAAATTGATAAATTTATCATTAATAGATTTTTCTAAAGATGACATTGAAATTGTAGTCACTGAATTAATAGAATATAATAAAGATGCCTCCGATATAGGTATTATTATCTTGGAGAACGCGTGGAGATATTATAAAATTCAAAAAAATAATCCGACATTTAATCCGACATTAATTCTAACAAGAGTGATTAAACTGCATAACTATTGGAATCCTCAGAATTATCAATATGATTCAGCATACAGTAGTTTTATTGATCTATTAGAAGATACTTTGAGATTGTTTCCAAGTGTTACATTCGCTGAAGAAATAATCATTTCAATTGTAAATAATTGTGGCGGAATAAACTTTAATGCAAATTATAGCGTAAATGACTTATTTAAATTATTAATTGAAAATTATCAGAGTCTATTTTTATCTAGAATTGAATTATTATTAAATCAAGAAGATATTTCAGATTCTATAAAACTTAGAAAATTAGAGGACATGTTAGATTACTCTAATAATGCAGATGCTGAAATGTATCTTACTTGGTGTAAAAAGAATGGTAAAAAAGCTGCTGAGTTTGTTGCACATTTCATCCCCCTTTTAAAGTTTGTGAATGAAGATACTCCCCAAAGATGGACTGATGAAGCTTTAGAATTAATGGATAAATACAGTGAAGATTCTCATGTACTAAATATTATTTCTACTAAATTATTTAATGGAAGTGTAAGTATTTGGCGATACCAGAACAATAAAAATGCCTATGATTTATTGTCTGAAAATTCGAATGATACTATTATTAGACTATGGGCTTTGCAAGAAGCTGAAAGAATGGAACAACATATAGAAAAAGAAACTAAATCTTATGAGTTATATGAAGTCTGGAATAAGTAATATAATGGATTATGAACACCCGCTAACTCGGATTTGTAAAGTGTACCAAATGTCTGAACTTTGATTTAGCTGATTCATCAGATAAAAACAGATATTTTGAAAATCTGCTAAATCAATTCATCTGATATAATCGTGGTCCAGATAATATGCAACAAATGTCTGAACTTTGATTTAGCTGATTCATCAGATAAAAACAGAGATTTTGAAAATCATATTGATACGAAAAAATGATGTTTTGGAATTAGGAATGGATTTAAAATAAGACCTTTTTATACGTTATAATATGGAAGATTATAAATATAAAGACATTACGGGTAATATAATAGGAGCTTCCATGCAAGTTCATAAAACACTTGGCAATGGGTTCCAGGAAGTCATTTATCAAAGGGCTTTAGAAATTGAAATGCCAAATTATAATCTGAATTTCAAACGGGAATTCGTAATGCCTATATTTTATCGATCTATCCAAATAGGTACACGTAGGGTTGATTTTCTTGTAGAAGATATTATTTCGGTAGAACTAAAAGCTGTAATCAAATTAGAAGATGTGCATCTGGCTCAGGCTATTAATTACCTTGAAGCATATAATATAGAAGTAGGCTTATTGATAAATTTTGGAAGTAAAAGCTTAGAATTCAAAAGGCTGATTAATACTAAGTATAAACCAATGTCTGAACTTTGATTTAGTTGATTCATCAGATAAAAACAGATATTCTGAAATCTGCTAAATCAATTTATCTGATATAATCGTGGTCCAGACAATATGCAACAAATGTCTAAACTTTATTTAGCTGATTCATCAGATAAAAACAGATACTTTGAAAATCTGCTAAATCAATTTATCTGATATAATCGTGGTCCAGACAATTGAGAGGGAAGCTTGCTGGCACGAATTTATAAAATGCAACAAATGTCTGAACTTTGATTTAGCTGATTCATCAGATAAAAACAGATAAACTGAAAATCTGCTAAATCAATTCATCTGATATAATCGTGGTCCAGACAATTGAGAGGGAAAGCTTCTACAACCAAAGGGAGTGTACCGCCAAATGACAATAGACTCAGTAGCTATGGGTCATGCTAGAAAAAACAAAAAAATACGAATATGAAAAAGCTTTTAACCTTGATTGCATTCTCGATTTTTTCAGTAACAATTTATGGACAAATTATTGTTTTCCCAATTCCAGTTGGGGTAATCAGTA
>Ga0302292_1001489_pt1 | contig 14996 bp, 12 predicted proteins | sample III_Fen_N2_1_FD_194553 | JGI IMG/M metagenome (GOLD analysis project Ga0302292, IMG submission 194553) | Peat permafrost microbial communities from Stordalen Mire near Abisko, Sweden - III_Fen_N2_1 | ecosystem: Environmental > Terrestrial > Soil > Wetlands > Permafrost | place: Sweden: Abisko...
ATTTACCTGTGTAGAAAGGGTGTGATGAACTAGAAATTTCCATTTTAACCACAGGATAAGTTACACCATCAATATCGATAGTTTCTTTTGTGTTTACGGTTGAACGTGAAATAAATGTGTCGCCATTTGACATATCTTTAAATGCTACCGGACGATAATTTTCTGGATGGATTCCGCTTTTCATATCTGTATGTTTTAATTATATTTTTCTTCTTGTTGTTTGGGCTTGCAAAAGTACTAATTTCTATCTAATTATCAAACATTTTCCTGTAATTTTATTTTAATGGATAATTGAAACAACTCTTGCTTGTGAATAATTTAAATATCTGATTGAAAATTAATTGTTTATCTTGCCCGTTATTTTGATCCTAAATACAAAAGGAACATCCCGATTAATACTCCTATCAGATCTACTATTTTGAGTTTTATATTTTTATCACGTAAAACAATGGCGCCGTATAAAAAAGGTACGATTACGCCCGAACGTCTTATAGTAGAGACTACCGAAATCATGGAGTGTGGTAGAGTTAAGGCGTAGAAATATATAAAATCAGCTGTCACCAGAAAAAAAGCAATGAAGGCGATTGACCATTTAAATTTGAAAGGTGTTGTTTTCTCTCGCGTAGGTGCCCATAGAAACAGGGTTATTACTCCCATAATGATGGCCTGATAGTATGTGTAATAAACCTGAACGGACATAACATCGTATCTGTTCATGAGGTATTTGTCGTACAATCCGCTGAGCGCTCCAGTGAGCGTTGCCATTACGATAAACCAAAACCATTTATTTGTTTTCAGCGATATACCCTCTTTTTTCCCTACAACAGAGAATAAGAAAAAAGAAATCAGGGTGACACCAACTCCGGCAGTTTGGTAGCCGTTAAGTTTTTCACCCAGCAAAAGTGTGGCTCCTATAACTGTCCATACCGGCTGCGTGGCCTTAATCGGCGAAGCTAGTGAAAGTGGCAAGTGTTTTAATGCGAAATATGCAAAAAGCCAGGATGTCAGGACAATTGCTGCTTTTAGAATGAATAATAGATGTGCGTGAAAGTCAACACGAGGTACAAAAAATACAGAATCTTTGAGCAAATCCGGAAAAAATTCAGATATAAACAAAAAAGGAGTAAGAACTGCGCAGGAAAAAAGTATTGAGACTAAAATTACCGGAATAACAGCGTTTTCTTTTAAAGAAACTTTTTTGAAAACTTCGTATGAGCCCAGTAAAATAGCCGAAATAAATGCAAGTAATAACCACATAAAAAACTAATAAAAGGGAATTAATAATTCATAGTTTAAAAGGCCCGAGCTAATTTATAAAGATATGGTCAGGATATTTAATATCGACCAAATATAGCCCGTGAGCAGGAACAGAAACGCCTGCTTTACAACGATTTTTAGCTGCAATAACGGTTGCGAATTCGTCAATATCCATTTTCCGTCGCCCCACTTCGAATAGAGTGCCAACAATCGCACGAACCATATTTCGTAAAAAACGGTCGGCTTCAATAGTGAAAACCCATTCATCACCTTGTTGTGTCCATTCGGCATGAAGAATTTGACAATTGTTGGTTTTTACGTCTGTGTGAAGTTTACTGAAGCTGGTGAAATCCTTAAAGTCCGCAAGGGTTTTAGCAGCCAAATTCATGGCTTCAAAATCAAGCTTGTCGCTTTCTCGTACGGCGAGTTCATTTTTGAAAACATTTTTATTGGTGAAGATATGGTATTCGTACCGACGCGAGATAGCATCAAAACGTGCATGGGCGTCAGGCTTAACTTCCACAATTTTAAAAATAGAAATATCACCGGGCAAAAAGCTGTTTAATTTGGCTACCAAGTCAAATTCAGCCGGTAATGCAGTCTCAAAATCAAAGTGAGCAACCATAAGCTTGGCATGTACGCCGGCATCGGTTCTGCCTGCACCCACAGTCTCGAGATTGGTGCGTAAAATAGTGCACAAAGCTCGTGTCAGTAATTCCTGAACTGAAATTCCATTGGGTTGAATTTGCCAGCCATGGTAAGCGGTGCCTTTGTAGGAGAAATATATGAAGTATCGTCGTTTCACGCTGCAAAGATACGGGTATTTCTTGGCTTTGCCAAGTGGAAGAGTGCCTGTTATTCTATCGGTTGGCACCGGATATGTCTACTGCTGCAAGCAGTGGAAGTGTTAAGAGAAAAGTTTTTCAATGGCGTCCGCATAATGCGACTCGATGACATTCCGTTTGATTTTTAAAGTGGGTGAAAGAAAACCAACGGCAGTGGTCCATTCGTCGGGCACTAGTTTGTAGCGCTTAATCTGTTCGAAATCACCAAAGAACTGATTGTAGTGCTTTATCTCTTCCTGATAACGTTTTACAATTGCAGGATGCTCTATCATTTCTGCATTGGTGCTGTATTTGATTTTATGTTTATTGCACCACGATTTTAAATAGATAAAATCGGGCGACAGTAATGCCGCCGCAAATTTCTTGTTTTCACCCAATACAATCATGTTTTCAATAAAAGCCGATTCGGTGAATCGTGACTCTATTGCCTGCGGATTTACATATTTGCCAAATGAGGTTTTGAAAATGCTTTTTAAACGACCGGTAATTATTAGCTGACCTTGGGGTGTGAATTTACCCGTGTCGCCGGTGTGGAACCAACCATCGTTGTCAATTGCCAGTGCAGTTAGTTCCGGGTCTCTGTAATAGCCTAACATGATATTGTGACCACGACAAATTATTTCATCACGTTCGGCTAATTTTACTTCAACTCCCGGAAGCGGTAAGCCCACTGTACCAAATTTCCGACCATTTTCGCCACGTTGACTAACAGCTATTACGGGTGAAGTTTCACTTAACCCATAACCCTCGAAAACAGGCATTCCTATGGCAGAGAAAAATGAAGCAATATGAGGTTGAATAGCCGATCCTCCCGATACCACTATGTCGAAATTGCCACCAATAGCAGCTCTCCATTTGGAATAAATCAGTTTTTCGGACAGTTTATATTTGATATTATAATACCACCCCATTTCTTCTAATTGAAATTTGGTGGCCATATTAAAAGCCCAATAATAGATTATTTTGCTGAAAAAAGGCAGCTTTTTTCCCGATAGATAAAGTTTATCGTATATCTTTTCAAGCAGCCGTGGAACGCATGACATCATCGTTGGGTTTATTTCCTTGATGTTTTCTGCAATAGTACCAAGGCTCTCTGCATAATACACAGACATACCGAGGTATTGATAAAGATACACTAACATACGCTCGTATGCATGACAGAGTGGGAGGAAGCTCAATGCTTTGTTGCTCCACTTAGCAGGAATTGATTCAAGGCTTTTTAATTGACTTACTATGTTGTGGTGAGAAAGCATTACACCTTTTTGATTTCCGGTGGTGCCCGAAGTGTAGATGATAGTTGCTAAATCATCGGGTTTTATTGAAGCTTTGAGCTGTGCAAGTTTGTCCGGCTGGCGATTTTCTTTACCCAGCGTTATAAGCTGGTCGAGATATTTATACTCGGTGTTTTCATCAGTGAACGTAAATATCTCTTTTAGTGTCTTGATTTCAGGAAGGATTGGTTTGAGCTTAGTTCTAAGCTCTTTTCCTTCAATGAAAATCATTTTCATTTCGGCATGATTAAGTATGTGGCTGTAATCATTCTGGCTTATAGTCGGATAAATTGGAATGGAAACAGCTCCAATCTGCATGGTTGCAAAATCAAGCATATTCCACTCAGGGCGGTTGCTACTGACGATTCCTACTTTGTCCCCCGACTGAATGCCTAATGCCAGCATACCATAGCTTAAGTCATTGGTTAGTTCTACATATTCACAGATGCTGATTTTTTTCCAAGCACCTTCGCGTTTGCACACCAAAGCTGCATTCTGATCCGGATAATTTTCAATGTAATTATCCAGCAGATCAAATAATCTGGTTACGTTCATCTGATAGTATAAAACTGAAGTAATGAATAAGTGTTTTGTGCTTTATTGAAAAACAATGGTTCTGTTTTTGTATGCCAGAATTTTTCTGTCGATATGTTTTTCTACAGCGTGGGATAATACGATCTTTTCTAAATCGCGCCCTTTTTTAACGAGCTCTTCTACGGTGTCTTTGTGCGATATATGGGTTACATCTTGTTCTATAATCGGACCGGCATCCAAGTCGCTGGTGACGTAGTGACTGGTGGCACCAATTACTTTCACGCCACGTTCATGAGCGGCATGATAGGGTTTTGCTCCGGCAAATGCAGGAAGAAATGAATGATGAATGTTTATAATCCTATTGGGGTATTGATCGATAAATCCAGCAGAAAGGACCTGCATGTATCTTGCCAATACGCAGAATGTTATGCCATGTTTTTTGAGTAGCTCCAGTTGTTTGGCTTCTTGCTCTGCTTTATTTTCTTTGGTGATTGGAAAAACATGATATTCAATTCCGAAGCGGTTGGCCACACTTTCCATGTTGGGATGATTGCTTATGATAAGCGGAATTTCAACTTCCCATTCGCCGGCAGCATAACGTGCCAGTAAGTCATAAAGGCAATGTGACATTTTAGAAACGAAAATAGCCATTCTGGGTTTTGTGTCGGCGAAATAAAGGCGGAAGTTCATGCTGTAGCGAACAGCAATAAGAGTCTCGAAATACTCTTCAATTTTATCCTTCGGAATTTGAAATAAACTTAAGTCCCACTCTACACGCATGAAAAAAACCTTCTCTTCGCGGTTCACATATTGGTCTAAATATAGAATATTGCCTTTGTGTTGGTTAATAAATTCTGTGACTACAGCTAAAATACCCGGTTTGTCAGGGCAGTGCATTAATAACACTGCCGTATTTCCATTCTCTTTCATTCAATTTTAATTTTTCAATAAACTGAATGCAAAGATAACATTTTAATCGGAGACCTATATTTATATCTTCAAATTGTATTTATAAAGTACTTTTGTTGCCATCTGAATTTCATTATAATATGACTGCAAAAGGTTTTTAGAAGATTTTTTTTGAGATTAAATTGAATTATTTTTATCATAGCTATTGCCAGAATGAAAAATTGCCGTATCTTTGCACCGCATTTGAGAACAATGCCTGACAATAAAACCTGGTTCGGTAGTTCAGTTGGTTAGAATGCCGCCCTGTCACGGCGGAGGTCGCGGGTTCGAGTCCCGTCCGTACCGCAAAACACTAAAGACAAATAGTGGAAAAGCGTAGACAAATCCCGTAAAATCAAGGTTTTACGGGATTTTTTATTTCTTGTCGGTGACGTCTGAAAGCCAAGAAAAAGTCAATAAAAAACAGAGTTACGTTACTAAATCGTTACTAAAAAAGAGCTATCTAAAATAGTAACGATTTTCAATACAAGTCTCTGATTTGTCGCCTTTTGTGCATTAAGTGTCTGCTCATATACTAAACACTAATCATTCCTTTGCAATGGAAATTACACCCGTTGTTTGGAATTAAAAAGAAAGTATTATGAGCAAAAGTACATTTAAGATTCTCTTCTATTTGAGAAAGAATCAAGTAAACAAAGTTGGCAAAGCCAGTATTATGACTCGCTTGTCAGTAAATGGAGAAGTATCCCAGTTCAGTTCAAAATTGGATGTAGAGCCGGAGTTTTGGGATGTAAAACTAGGAAAAATTGCTGGGAATAGTCTGAATTCTCGCCATCTAAACAATCTACTGGACGACATCCGCACTTCTTTGAAAAACCATTATCATGAGATTGAAACTCATGAGGCCTATGTAACCGCAGAAAAAGTGCGTAATGCTTTTCTGGGTTATTCCACTAAACAATCCACCCTTCTAGAACTTTTCAAAACCCATAACGAAGATGCCCGAAAATTGGTCGGCATCAGTAAAACCGAAGCTACTCTTTCAAAATACGACCGGGCTTATCGCCGTTTGGGAGAGTTTATGCAAGCCAAGTATAAAATAACCGATATAGCCTTAAAGGAAATCAACTATAAGTTTGTTACAGACTTTGAGACTTATTTGCGTACGGTTAGTAAATGCAATGAAAATACGACGGCAAAATTTATGCAAATGCTGCGTATGATCGTCATCGTAGCTAAAAATAACGGTTGGTTGTTCAATGATCCTTTTTCCAATTTCAAAATCCGGTCAAAACGTGTAGATAGAGGTTATCTTACTGATCAGGAAATACAGACAATTATGGAGAAAAAATTTAGTTTCACCCGTTTGGAACAAGTTCGTGATGTCTTTATTTTTTCTTGCTTTACGGGACTTTCCTACATTGATGTAAAACAATTGACAGCACAAAACATTTGCACATCCTTTGACGGGAAACAATGGATAATGACACACCGTCAGAAAACTGATACGCCTGTCAATGTACCCTTATTGAATATCCCATTGACTATCCTAAAGAAATATGAAGGCAAACTCTCCAAAGGGCAATTGCTTCCGGTGTTAAGCAATCAAAAGCTCAACTCTTACCTGAAAGAAATTGCTGATTTATGCGACATTCATAAAAATGTTACTTTCCACATGGCGCGTCACACTTTCGCTACGACGACCACTCTATCCAAAGGTGTACCCATCGAAACGGTATCGAAAATGTTAGGTCATACGAATATCAAGACGACTCAAATTTATGCCCGCATTACGAATGAAAAAATCAGCAAGGACATGCAATTGCTTTCCAGCAAATTGGATGATATGGAAAAAGTAACTTTGGAAAAGCAAGTACTATGAAAAGAGGGACAATAACAATCAGAAATACCAATTCAGACAATGTTCAGATTTATCTTGAACTGTCTGAAGATGGGACTGTATGGATGACAAAGAACGAGATAGCCTCCTTGTTTAATGTCTATCGTTCTTCTGTAGAGGCGAACCTAAAATACCTATTCAAATCTAATAGTTTTGGAGATAAGGAGGTAAAAAAAGAAGAAATTCAAATTCTTAGTAACGATCAGAAATGCATTGTTGAATACTTCAATCTGAAAGTAATTATCGCTTTGAGTTATCGACTGGATAGTTATCCAAGCATTCATTTTCGACAATGGGTCGCAAAGCAGGTTGTTCTTTCTTGTAAAAAGTCTTCTCCAATAATCGTTCAGTTGGGAACAGCTACGTTGAATTGATACCTCGATTTCGAATTGATTAAAAGCCGAAAGGTGATTACTGACATTAATAGTAATCACCTTTCTGCTTTTTTTTGTACAAACATTTCTCCTTTCTTCCAATAAATCTTCCACAGGTAGGTAACAACCTGTGATTCCGCCCTATCCACAATCCTCATTTTTGCACTGTAATCAAACAATAGCAAAAATGGAAATTATAACATTAGACCACGAGGTTTACAAAGATTTGGCCAATAAAATTGATCGGATTGCAACCTACGTTTTCAAAAAAGAAAATGTACCTACCCAAGAACCTGAAATATGGCTGACCAGTGAAGAATTGGCTGACTTGCTTAAAATCAGTACGCGCACCCTTCAACGTATGCGCAAAGATCGGACTATTTCGTATAGCATGATTCGGAGCAAATGTCTATACCGCTTATCTGATATTGAGAAGTGTATTCGTGAAAGAATTGTTTCCTGCAATCCACAAACCTTGGATGAATTCAGAAAAGGCTATTTGCTAACCCATAAAACGCCTACACTATGAGCTTATTAGACACAGATACTTTTGATTTATGGATGAAGCGGATTATGGAGCGTTTTGACCGCAACGAGAAAATATTAGCTACCCTTGCGTGCAAAGATGTAAAGGCGGTGAAATATCTGGATGGTGAACGTTTGCTGGATAATCAGGATCTGTGCCAACTTCTACAAACAAGCAAACGATCTCTGCAGCGATACCGCAGTTCAGGAGCCTTAACTTACCACATGCTTTGGCATAAAGTCTATTACAAGGAATCTGACGTGCAACTATTCATCAAGAGCTATTTCAAAGAATTTCGAAAAGAAAATGTTGGAGAGGCGGTTTAAACGTAAAGCTAAGACTACAACTCTCTATAAAATTATGAATCAATTGAATTACTGCTCGTAATCTCTAAATTCTTCAACTACTTATTTTAATATTTCATTAAATTCAACAACGTATGGAACTGAAAAAGAAAGAAACAGAAAAAGATGTTCTCATCGTCAGGGATGAGAAAACCGGAGAAATCGGTGTGGTTGCCGGACTGAAAAGTGACGGAACACCAAATGTAACAAATGCCAAACCTGAAAACGGACAAGCCTTTTTGAAGTTTGACCGCAACGCAGATGTGTTGGATAACTTCTTTAGCAACTTCTTCCGCCAATGCAAAGAACCCAAACGCTTTGGTTTTTACCGCGTGGCAGCTGACGGAGTCGAGAATGTATTGCAAGTGCTTAAAGACCTACTCAAAAATCCGGAAGCAAATAAGGAACTGCTTGCTCCGCATCTTGTAGATACGGAAAAATATGAAAAGCTGGCAAAACAAGAACAGGAACAATCAGAAGTGAAAGGACAACAGCAGGAAGCGCAACAAGGAGACAAACAGAAGAAAGAATATCAACCCATTGATGAAAACCGAATCAACTGGTCCGAGTTGGAAGAAAAATGGGGTGTGAACCGTCAGTCTTTAGAGGCATCAGGCGATCTTAAGAAGATGCTTAATTACGGTAAATCCTCTCTTGTAACAGTTGCCCCTAAATTTGGGGATGAACGTTTTGAAACCGAAGCCCGCTTGTCTTTTAAATCGATGCCGGACGGTAGTGTACGGCTCATCCCTCATCTGATTCGCAAAGAACCTCAGTTGGAAAAAGGATTTGAGGGATATACTTTCTCTGCTGAAGACAAGAATAATTTGAAAAACACCGGTAATATGGGGCGTATCGCACAGTTGACAAATAATAGCACGGGAGAAACTACACCTGCCTACATCAGTATTGATCGCCTAACCAATAACATTGTAGCTATTCCGGTCAATAAAATCCGTATTCCGGAAAAAATTGGCGATACAATTCTGACAGAACAAGATAAGAAAGAACTTCGTGCCGGCCATCCTGTACCGAACAAAGAAATCACACTGACCAATGGGAAGATCTTCACTACCACTTTGCAAGTGAATGTAGAGCAAAGAGGTGTCGAGTTTGTTCCTCACAATTCGCAGATAAAACAAGATAATCAACAGGCTAAACAAGAAGATCAACAACAGCAGAAAACCTATAATTTCCAGTGGCTGGATGCAAGTGGGAATCTCCGTGCACCCAAAACCTTTGGAGGCGTTACGCTGACACCGGAGCAGCAATCCGATTTTACCGCAGGGAAAGCCATTTTGGTAAACGATATGGTACGCGACAAGCAAGGTAAACCCTACACTGCCTATATCAAATTCAATCAGGAAGAAGGCAAACCGAAATATTATCGCTCTGACCCTGACGTTTCTAAAGCCCAACAAGTTACTCCTTCATCGGATAGTAAAACACAAGTGGCTGTCAATTCAGAGGGTAAAACCAACGAAGCAACCAAACATATTGCAGAACCGCTACATCAAGGACAAGATACTCCTGCTAACACCCAGCAACAGCAGCGTCAAAGTCAAGGTACACAAAATAAGCCGAAAGGTGTAGGTGTCTGAGACATAAAAAACAAACCACTAAAATCCACAGTAAGATAAAATCAGTATGAAAACAATTATTGCAGAAAAGCCGAGCGTTGCTCGGGAAATCGCCCAGATCGTGGGTGCAACCAAAAGAGAGTCTGGCTACCTGAGTGGTAACGGCTATAACGTAACATGGGCTTTCGGGCATTTGGTGACACCTGCCTTACCCGACGGATACGGCATCAAAGGATTTCATCGTGACAACCTACCGATACTTCCGTCCGTATTCAGTCTTGTTCCCCGTCAGGTAAAAACAGATAAGGGCTATAAAGCCGACAACGATGTGTTGGCACAGATTAAGGTCATCGCCCAATTGTTCCGTGAAAGTGAAAGGATTATCGTGGCAACGGATGCCGGACGTGAGGGCGAATTAATCTTCCGTTACCTTTATGAATACATTGGCTGTGCTACCCCCTTCGACCGTCTCTGGATCAACTCTCTTACCGATAAAGCGATCCGGGATGGACTGGAGAATCTCAAAAGCGGCAATAACTATGACAACCTGTATTATGCCGCCAAAGCTCGCAGTGAAGCAGACTGGCTGGTAGGTATCAATGCCACACAAGCCATCACTATTGCTGCCGGACGGGGAACTTATTCACTCGGACGCGTACAGACCCCCACACTGGCAATGGTATGTTCCCGTTATTGGGAGAATAAACAATTCATATCCGAAGCTTTCTGGCAATTGCATGTTTCAACGGATGGCAAAGGAAAAGATGAAGTACTGAAATTTTCCTCTGAAGATAAATGGAAAGACAAGCAACCTGCCGAAGACTTCTATCAAGCGATCAGGAATAGCGGTACAATTACCATTACGAAAGTGGAACGAAAAGAAACCACACAAGAAACTCCCTTGCTGTATGATCTTACCACACTTCAAAAAGAGGCGAATACCAAACATGGATTTTCGGCAGATAAAACACTATCCATTGCTCAAAAGCTTTACGAAGCAAAACTCATCACCTATCCCCGTACCGGTAGCCGTTATATTCCCGAGGATGTGTTCGCCGAAATCCCGGCTCTGCTACTCACTCTCAAAGGTAGTTCAACATGGGGTAGCCACGTAAACAGCATAGGAGAACCGACACGACGCAGTGTCGATGATACTAAGATAACTGATCACCACGCATTGTTGATTACAGGTATGAAAGCAAATAATCTTTCATCCGATGACGCAGTCATCTATCATATGATTATCGGACGTATGCTTGAAGCCTTTTCTGAAAAGTGCCTCAAAGATGTGACTACCGTGTCAGCCACCTGTTCTGAGGTAGTATTTACACTGAAAGGGTTTGTTGTAAAACAAAAAGGTTGGCGTGCCATTTATGGTGAAGAAACAGAAGAAACTATGCTGCCAGAATGGGTGGAAGGTGCTGTCTTACCCGTTAAAGCTTGTTCGCTCACTGAAGGCAAAACAAAACCAAAACCCCTGCACACCGAAGCAAGCTTACTTGCAGCCATGGAAACAGCAGGCAAAGAAACGGAAGATGAGGAGTTACGCCAATCTCTGAAAACATGCGGTATTGGCACTCCTGCTACTCGTGCATCCATTATTGAAACACTGTTTCAGCGTGAATACATGGTGCGACAGAAAAAAGCACTTGTCCCAACCGAAAAAGGACTTGCACTTTACTCAGTTGTCAAGGACATGCGCATTGCAAATGTAGAAATGACGGGTGAATGGGAATTGTCACTTGCCCGCATTGAAAGCGGCGAAATGCAAGCCGAAACTTTTCGTAAGGGAATTGAAGCATATACTTCTCAAATCACATCGGAGCTACTAACCTGCGACAAACTGTTTACCCACAAAGAAACGGAGTGTCTTTGTCCCAAATGCAAAACGGGAACCATGCAATTCTTTGGCAAAGTAGTGCGTTGCAACAACCCTTCCTGTGTATTTCCGGTTTTTCGACAGATAGCCGGCAAAACGATGACGGATCAGGAGCTTTTGGAATTGCTAACGACAGGAAAAACCGGAGTCATCAAGGGCTTTAATAGCAAACAGGGCAAAGCCTTCAATGCTGTTGTTGCTTTTGATGAAGAGTTTCATACCAAATTCATTTTTCCTGATTTGAAAACCAACGATAAAAACAAAAAAAGAAAAGAATAATGGTTATCTTTGCCACTGAGTTCACAGTCATGAATCCTTCATACTGCAAGGTTGATACTGATTTACTGTGGATTTTAGTGGTGGCACTTCGGGAGGGATCCCGAAGTGCTTTTCGCAATTAGCCCTTCCAACATTCATTACATCACTAAAATCCACAGCAATATGAAAAAGAAAAATAATTCCAAAGAACTGTCCTACTATGGACTGTACCTACTATCCTATATCAGCGAAAACCACCCCAATTTACTCTCCGATACGGATTTCATAGAAAGCCGTGCTGACCTTGCTGCAGCTACTTACGAACAAGCCAGGTTGGAGGAATATACACCCGAAGGTGCGCAAGAATTGGCTATGGTCACTCTAATGGAGGGTCTTCATTTCTCCAGGTACAACACACTACTAGAGGTGCTTTGGAACGAGTTTGCAGATGAACTACCACAAGGTGATGCCGGAGAATTTGCGTTTAAATTACTGCCTTCATTAGAAGAAATCTTTTCAAAATACCCTCTTTCGGATGATTTCGCCTACACAACCGAATACGATGCGCTTTATACAGAGCTAACCGGAGCCATCTTGATTCATATCGAAGCGTATGGCCTTTAATCGTAAAGCAAAGCTACGAGACAACATCGAGGCGATACGGACTGTATTTGAATTGGACAAGGCAAAGCGTCAGGCTACTTCTGAAGAAAAGGAAATCCTGAGTCGCTACTGCGGGTTCGGAGGATTGAAGTGCATTCTCAATCCTGCAACCAATCTTTCCGATACTGCCCGCTGGGCGAAATCAGACCTCGAATTGTTCCCGTTGACAGCAGAATTGCACCGTATTATTCGCGATAACACTGCTACTGAAGCTGAGTACAAACGTTATGTAGATAGTTTGAAAAGCTCCATTCTCACAGCGTTCTATACTCCGCCTGAGATTGTGTCGGCAATTGCTGATACCTTGCAGGAGCATGGAATTACTCCCCAAAGATTGCTAGACCCTTCTGCCGGGCAAGGTGCGTTTATCGCTTCCTTTAGTCAGCAGGCTCTCCATGCAGAGGTAATGGCATTCGAAAAAGATTTGCTTACGGGTAAACTGCTTTCTCATCTTTATCCCGATCATAAAATACGTGTGGAAGGGTTTGAGAAAATCGAACTACCGTTTAATGGCTATTTTGATGTAGTTTCTTCCAATATCCCATTCGGAGATGTGGCAGTATTCGATCCAGTATTCAGTGGAAGTAAAAATAATGCACGTCGCCAGTCCACCAAAGCTATCCATAATTATTTCTTTGTAAAAGGGTTGGATGCAGTGCGTGATGGAGGCATTGTTGCTTTCATTACTTCGCAAGGCGTGATGAATGCCCCTCAATATGAAGGACAGCGGCAACTCCTGATGGAGAATGCAGACCTTGTGTCAGCCATCCGGCTACCGAATAACCTGTTTACGGAAATTGCAAATACAGAAGTGGGCAGTGACCTGATCGTTTTGCAGAAACATTTTGGGAAAGAACAAATTAGCACGGTAGAACAGGATTTTTTGAAAGGATACGTCGCACAAGAGGGAACTAGCACCAACCTATATTTTCAGGACGGGAAGCATATTATCTACACCAAACGTACTTTAGGCACTGACCCTTATGGTAAACCGGCTATGATTTACCACCATGAAGGAGGTGTACAGGGTATAGCAGATGATTTGATACACATGCTTACGGAAGATTTTACTCAACGGTTGGATCGAAGACGATATCAGGGTTTTGATCAGCAATCAGCTCTGACGGAAAATTCCAACGTGATAAAAGATGAAGAAATAAAAACTCCAACCGTAGATATCAGCACCAAGGTCAGCAATGCCAGGCAAAAAGTCAGCGATAAACCTATGACTGATAAAAGACCGGAGATAGAGCCTCCTGTAATCAGTTTGTATGACCTGTTCGGCTTTTCAGAAGAAGAAAAACGAATAGCGCAAACGGTAGGAATACAACGTCGTGGCAAACGCTCTTCAGCATCGAACATTCAGGTGCAGCGGTCCTTATTTGATAATCTTCCTGAAGTTAAGTCCATCGAGTCGGCTACTGCTAAAAAACAGGAACTGACAGAAATTGGACAGCGTACAAAAGAGGAGGACATGCAGCCTCGGGAGTACTCTCAAAAGTTAGAACCGCATTACAAGGAAGGTTCGCTTGTCCTGGAAAGTAATTCTCAGGTAGGGTATCTAAAAAGTATAACCCCTTACGGCGCAACTTTCCATCCACTGGATTTACAAAACGGACAAAAAGAAAAGACACAGCTTTACATTTCCATTCGCGACAGCTATCAACGCCTATATACCTTCGAAGCTGAAATGCACGAAGAGAATAAACTGCAACGCGAATACTTGAACTCCTACTATGATGAGTTTGCGCAACGCTATGGGTTTCTGAACACCAAAGCGAATGTGAAACTGATTATGATGGATGCTTCAGGACGAGACATCCTTTCATTGGAACGTGCTGAGGATGGCCATTTTGTCAAGGCGGATATTTTCGATCATCCCGTTAGTTTTTCTTTGAATGAAATTACTCACGTTGATATGCCGGAAGAAGCTTTGTCCGCATCACTCAACAAATACGGAGAAGTCAACCTTGACTATATGGTAACACTATGCGATTATAGTCAGGAAGAATTGATAAATGGACTGAAAGGACGTATGTTCTTTAATCCATTAATCGCTAACTATGAAATACAAGACCGATTTATTGCCGGTAATGTGGTGGAAAAAGCAGAACGTATTGAGGAATGGTTGAAGGAGCATCCGCATGGTCAGCGGGAGGAAGAAGCTCTCAATGTACTTAAGGAAGCTATTCCCCGCCCGATAACTTTTGACGAGCTGGATTTCAATTTCGGGGAACGGTGGATACCGACAGGAATTTACACGGCTTATGCCAGTCACTTGCTTGATGCGGATATTAGCATTAGTTATTCGGAGAGCATGGACGAGTATTCGATCAAATGCGGGATGAAGAACGCCAAAATCTTAGATCAATATGCTATAAAGGGATACTATCGGACCTATGATGGTATCAACCTTTTGAAAAATGCACTACTCAACACGGTTCCTGACATTTCAAAAAGTCTGGGGAAAGACGAGCATGGTAATGACATTAAGGTAAGGGACAGTGAAGCCATACAGTTAGCCAATAGTAAAATTGACGAAATACGAAACGGTTTTACCGATTGGCTACAGGAACAATCACCGGAGTTTCAAAATAGGTTGACAGATATGTACAACAGGAAGTTCAACTGCTTTGTACGCCCTTCTTACGACGGT
>Ga0302292_1001492_pt1 | contig 14979 bp, 12 predicted proteins | sample III_Fen_N2_1_FD_194553 | JGI IMG/M metagenome (GOLD analysis project Ga0302292, IMG submission 194553) | Peat permafrost microbial communities from Stordalen Mire near Abisko, Sweden - III_Fen_N2_1 | ecosystem: Environmental > Terrestrial > Soil > Wetlands > Permafrost | place: Sweden: Abisko...
TCATAATTTGCAAGCATTTTGCCCAAATATAGGATTTTTCTTGCAATTTATGACTACTCAATTCTACTGTTTTTATGAATCAACAGCTTAGATCTATGATTCTTATATCTTTCTTAAGGAGCGACTATTTAGTTATAAGATTCCCATTAATATCAAAACGTTTTTTGCTTAAAAGCTTACTTGATATTGAATAGTATAATTCTTCTTTGAGTTGACCTGTTTCATAATAGAATTCCCATAATCCGATACAATGGAGGAATTGATCATTTGGGTCAAAGTTGCATCTGATATTGAAACCTATTGATTTTCTTTTACCGTTTTCATAGAATTGTTCTTCAAGCTTTGCATCACTAAAAGCCATATTTGTCATAAGTTTAGAGGCTAACCGATTATAATAAACAGAATCGGGAAAATCGGTTTTACGCCTTACAATAAAAGAATCGGCTTCCGATTTTGTCATTTTTTTATCTCTGCAATATACTCCATCGATCTTGTGTTTTAGAGAATACATTGCTATATAATCTTTGAGTGTCAACTTCTTATCGTTTTCTTTATCATAACGATTAAGTATATCACTATCGTTTGCAAATATTTTTTTCGCAAGATCTTGGGTTAAGATTGAAACTTCTCCATTATTTATGTTTACTATTTTGTAGAGTATTGTATTTGAACTGGGAGTTCCTAACTCGCCCTGCACAAACATATATTGTTCGAAATATGAATATAATCCAACAAATTTCAATAATTCAAAATCCGACTTCTCCCCAAGATAAACATTTGACTCATTGATATAAATGTATTTTCCATCACAAAACCCGAACACAGGTCCAATCTGTTTTGCTTCACTTTTTTTGAGTAAAATTCGATACGTTATATGATTTCGTGCAGGAGTATATGCATCAATATTGTTATATTCGACGGTATCGATTTTATAATTAAGAGGTATTGAAGGACTGTTAAATTTAAATTCTTCGAAATTTTTATATATTCCTCTGTTTAACACAATATTATCATCAATAATCAGGGTTTGAGATATAGATCTAAGCACAATAAAAACGAATATAATAAGTAACCTTTTCTTCACAATTCCAATTTATTAAGTTTTGTAATCGACATTCTTAAAGCTAAAATAGCGTATTTATTTAATTACAAATACGCTATTTGATTTTTTAATTATCAATATTGACAATATTCAAGACTGTTTCCCTATCTCAAACTTTCAGAAAGCACTTTAAATTCCAATGCTGGAGCTATGCGTTCGTACAAAATATTATAAACAGCCGTAGTTATTGGCATATCGACACCATAATTATCATTTATATGTTTTATTGAATTTACAGCATAATATCCTTCGGCAATCATTGTCATTTCAAGTTCTGCCGATTTTACAGAATAGCCTTTCCCTATCATTGCACCAAATGTACGATTACGACTAAATTGAGAATATGCCGTAACGAGGAGGTCACCAAGATAAACCGAATCGTTAATATCTCTGTTTAATGGATTAACGACGGCTACAAAGCGATTCATTTCTTGAATTGCATTGGATATTAATACCGAAGTAAAATTATCGCCATAACCGAGTCCATGACAAATACCAGCTGCCAATGCCATTATGTTTTTCATAACCGCTCCATATTCGATTCCCTGCACATCTTCCGACACACAAACTCGGATGAAATGACTTTGCACCATTTCTGCAAAACATTTTGCAAATTCCTGACTTTTAGACCCTACAGTAAGATATGAAAGACGTTCCAGAGCAACTTCCTCGGCATGACAGGGTCCCGAAAAAACGGCCATGTGGTTATCATCAATTGCAAACCGTTGCTTCAGAAATTCCGAAATTATCAAATTATCGTCCGGTACAATTCCCTTAATTGCCGTAACTACATATTTTCCAGCAAAACTACATTCTATTTTACTTGCTAATCCTTTCACGAATTTGGATGGAACACAGAAAATTATTATGTCAGAATCATCAACCAATTCATTAACATTATCATAAAGTTCAAGTTTCGAAATATCGAACTGAATTGCTGATAAATACAAGGGATTGTGTTGATGTTGAAGCATGTGACTGATTATTTCAGGCTCACGAATGTACCATTTCAACGTTTCAATATTTTGCAACAGAATTTTTGCGATTGCTGTAGCCCAACTTCCACTTCCGATTAACGCAACTTTCTTACCTTCAAACTCCATAATATTTTATTATTTCAACCATTCTAACACGGTGTCTTGACTTGGATTTGTATATCCTAATTGGTTTTTCTTATTGTAACCACACAATTCCTGATGCAATTTTGTGTGTTTTGTATCTTGTAATTTAGAAATCGTAGTATAGCCTAATTGCTGTAACACTTCTACCCATTCTTGCGGGATTCCCTTTTCGATAAATTTTGAAACATCATCCTTTTGAGTTATTTTCTCTGGTTTCATTTGTGGGAAGAATAAAACATCCTGAATCGATACCTGATTGGTCATAATCATTGTCAAACGATCAATGCCTATTCCCATTCCTGATGTTGGAGGCATTCCATATTCTAATGCACGAACAAAGTCCATATCTATAAACATTGCTTCATCATCACCTTTTTGCGAAAGCCTCAACTGTTCTTCGAAACGATCCAATTGATCAATCGGATCGTTCAATTCTGAATATGCATTACATAATTCTTTACCGTTTACCATCAATTCAAAACGTTCGGTTAATTGCGGATTTGAACGATGTTTTTTACAGAGTGGTGACATTTCTACAGGATAGTCGATTATGAAAGTAGGCTGAATATAAGATCCTTCACATTTTTCGCCAAAGATTTCATCTATCAGTTTTCCTTTCCCCATTGATTCGTCAACGTCTATATGGAGGTCTTTACAAACTCTACGAAGAGCTTCTTCATCCATTCCAGAAATATCTACGCCGGTATGTTCTTTAATAGCATCAAACATCGTGATACGCTTGAATGGACGTTTAAAATTAATAACATTTTCGCCTAATTGAACCTCTGTTTTTCCATGGAGAGCAAAAGCTACTCGCTCTATCATCTCTTCTGTAAAATTCATCATCCAATTGTAATCTTTATAGGCGATATATATCTCCATTACCGTAAACTCAGGATTATGGGTTCGATCCATTCCTTCGTTACGAAAATCTTTTGCAAATTCATAGACACCTTCAAATCCTCCAACGATAAGGCGTTTCAAATATAATTCATTTGCTATACGCAAATATAAAGGGATGTTTAATGCGTTATGATGGGTTATAAAAGGGCGAGCCGATGCTCCTCCGGGAATTGGTTGAAGTACTGGCGTTTCAACTTCTAAATATCCATTAGCATTGAAAAATTCACGCATGGTATTTAAAATCTTGGAACGAGCCATAAAAACATCACGAACACCAGGATTCACGACAAGATCTACATATCGTTGTCGATACCGCTGATCGGGATCGCTAAACGCATCAAAAACCTTATCTCCTTGAATTTTAACAATTGGTAATGGGCGAACTGATTTACTTAAAACAGTAATTTCACTAACATGAATTGACTTCTCTCCCATCTGTGTAACAAATGCATATCCTTTAACTCCAATAAAATCACCAATATCGAGCAATCGTTTGAAAACGGTATTATACATTTCTTTGTTTTCTCTAGGACATATTTCATCGCGATTTACATAACATTGAATACGACCTTTTGAATCCTGAAGTTCGATAAATGAAGCTTTCCCCATCATTCGACGACTCATAATACGTCCTGCCAATGTTACATTTTGATAGTTCTTTTTTCCTGGATCAAAATCATTCCGGATGTTTGATGAATAAGTGTCGACTTTATATTCTGTTGCCGGATATGGTTCGATTCCTAATTTTCGTAATTCGTCGAGCGACTGACGGCGGATAATTTCTTGTTCACTTAATTGTTGTGCCATTATTATATCAATGAAATATTCAAAAAAAAGAAGTGTCAAAGATACAAATTTGTGTAAGGAATACCAACTATTTTTTGATAACGAGGAGGTATTGCTTGGTGTCTGATTTTTCGATACTCTATTATCGAACGTCCAAGACTATTAAAGAACAAAGAATTGGGCTGATAATCTACTTCTTAAATCCGAACACAGCTTTTCCATTTACAAAAAAGGTATAGTTTCCTTTAGTCATAAATGGCAATTTATATACAACTGAATGGTCTGAATTGTTTGAAGTATATTCCAAAGGTGTACTTACTTTATCACCATCAAACATTCCATAGATATTAGAGACAGTCGTGGTGGTGGTAAATTGAACTCGAAGTTCTTTTTTCAATTTACCTTCCGGAATGGTTTTCAGTATCATTTTATTTTTCATTAACCCAGAATAGACAATTGGATATCGTATAAACGTTTCTGATGAAATTATTGTATCCAAATACTGATATTTTGGATCTTCAGGGTAATGTGAAAGTATTAAATAAATGGGAGCTGTCAGGTAATATGATTCATCATAATCTTTCACAAATTTATGATTATAGTTTCCGGCAGCCCATGTTGCATCTATTAAATACCATTTGCCGTAGAGCTTTATTACATTCCAATTGTGATTTGTTTTTGTTAGTTTCACACCGATATCTTCGGGTGCAATTTTAGCAAATCCTGCAATGGTTTCACATTCCAATCCAGCCTTTCGGCACATTGTTTCAAATAAAGCGGCATATCCCATACAGACAGCCGTACGCTTTTGCAAAACTTTGGTAACATCACCCGTTTTATTAGAAAAACTATATGCTATATTTTCTGTAATCCATCGAAAAATGACACGACATTTTTCATGATCAGTTTTTAAATCTTTCGTGAGCACGTTGGTTAATTCATCAACACTATATTTTTTGCCTTTAGGAATACTCAAAGCTATGCTATCTGCTTTTCGGTAATCACATTCACGAGGATTAATTTCTTGTGAAAAAGTAAAGTTTTCAAAAAGGAAAACACAACAAAATATAAGAAAGTATCTATTCAAAACGTATTATTTCCAACTTTAACGAACAAATGTAGAAATATTGCATCATTTTTATAAGAGCAGGCTATATTTATTTGTGAAAATAAATACCTTTGTCATACAAAATTAAGATACAACCATGGATATTTCGGTAATAATACCATTATACAACGAAGAAGAATCGCTTCCTGAATTAGCATCGTGGATAAAAACAGTAATGACTGCCAACAATTTCAGCTACGAAATTATTATGGTAAACGATGGAAGTACCGACCGTTCATGGAATGTGGTAAAAGAATTAAGTGCAACAGATTCAGCAATTAAAGGTATACAATTTCAACGTAATTACGGGAAATCGGCAGCTCTTCAAAAAGGCTTTGAGACTTGTCAAGGAAATGTGGTAATCACCATGGATGCCGACCTTCAGGACAGCCCCGATGAGATTCCCGAATTGTATGATATGATAACCAAACAAGGGTTTGATCTTGTTTCCGGCTGGAAAAAGAAACGATACGACCCCATTTCAAAAACTATTCCTACAAAATTATACAACGGAACAGTTCGCCTTATGACCGGCATCAAATTGCACGATATGAACTGTGGACTGAAAGCATATAAAAAAACGGTAGTAAAAAGCATTGAAGTATATGGAGAAATGCATCGCTATATTCCGGTAATTGCTTCAAGAAACGGATTCCGAAAAATTGGAGAAAAGGTCGTATCACATCAAAAGCGTAAATTTGGTGTTACAAAATTCGGATTAGAACGGTTTATTAATGGTCCGCTCGACTTAATGTCCATCCTTTTTATTTCAAGATTTGGTAAACGTCCCATGCATTTCTTTGGTTCGATTGGAATCATTATTTTTATGCTTGGATTTCTGGCAGCAGGATATTTAGGTATAGAAAAACTGTACTATGTTTTTAACCACATAAAAGTAAAACTCATCACCGATAGTCCTTATTTTTATCTGGCATTAACGTGTATGATAATAGGAACACAATTATTTCTTGCTGGTTTTTTGGGAGAACTGATTTCACGCAACTCTCAGGAAAGGAATGTGTATCTGGTTGATGAAACGATCAATATATAATAATTGGTTGATTCTTAACAATTTTGAATAAAAGAACCCCCAAACATTTAAGAACCGAGATTACAAGTTCAAAGAAATCAACATTTTAAACATCTAGGTTCAAAAGCTATTAAATAGATAAAGATGAAAAATATACTAATCGGACCAGCATTCCCATTACGCGGAGGAATAGCAGATTTTAATCAAGCTCTTCATCTACAATACTTACGACAGGGCGATGAATCCCAAATTTTGTCCTATTCGTTACAATATCCAAACTTTCTATTCCCTGGAAAAACACAATTTGCATCTGGTACACCAACCGAAACATACAATATTTCAACAGAATTAAACACAATCAATCCATTATCATGGATACGCGTTGGTAAAAAAATAAAAAAAGCAACCCCCGATGTTCTTATCATACACTATTGGATGCCTTTTTTCGCTCCAGCCCTTGGAACTATTTGCCGGATTGTTAGAAGAAATAAAAAAACAAAAATCGTTGTCGTTTGCCATAATGTAAAACCACACGAACCTCATTTTGGAGATACTTTATTAGCTAAATATTTTCTAAACAAATGTGATGGCTTTGTCGCAATGTCAAAAAGCACTCTCACAGATCTTGAATTATATACAAAGAAATCAAATAAAGTTTTCATTCCTCATCCCATTTATGACAGTTTTGGCACACCTATTTCAATATCTGAAGCACGTAAACAATTAGGATTAAACCCTGAAGAAAAATATCTGCTCTTTTTTGGTGTTGTGAGACATTATAAAGGATTGGATTTGCTTTTGAAAGCTATGGGGAACGCAAAAATGCCTAAAGACATAAAACTTATTATTGCCGGAGAGTTTTATGAAGATCCTAAAATTTATGAAGAATTAATTGATGTCTACGACCTTAAAGATCGTGTGATTATTAAAAACGAATTTATTGCATCGACTGATGTAAAATATTATTTCTGTGCAAGCGACTTAGTTACACAAACATATCATACAGCGACACAAAGCGGAGTATCGCAAATAGCATATCATTTTGAAATTCCAATGTTAGTTACAAATGTTGGCGGACTGTCCGAAATTGTACCACACGAAAAAGTTGGATATGTTGCAGAATGTGATCCTGAAAACATTGCTACTTGGATTTCCGATTATTTTAATCATAAACGCAAAGCTCAATTTATTGAAAACATAAAAATTGAAAAGAAGCGTTTTAGCTGGGCAAATCTGACAGAAGGAATAGGCAAACTAATTAAATGATAGAATGTATTAAAAATATCTATCTAATTTTTAATACATCTTACCGATAATCCAACATTCTTATGACTCACATTAGAATCCAATGTTTTGTAATATGAGCCAATATGTTCATAATAAGAATAATCGGTAAAATAAGCCGTAGAAGTCCACCAATTAGCATTTTCTCCAATTTCTACAAATTCACCATCGTCATTCCGTTCACCACCTGGTAAAGCTGAAAAGCCAGTACTATTGTTCGTTGCCTGACCATTCCCCACATCACCCACTTCGGTTGAAGCTTCCCATCCTGATATATTTGCCAGTGATTTTGCTATGGAAGCACCGCTTCCTCCATAACCATAACCGAAGGTCGTCAAATTGGCTACCAACGTAGACCATTCTGTTTTACTTGGAACATGCCAACCTTGTGGACAAAGGTTTCCTGATGAAACAGCATACCAATTATATAACCGTCCAAAAGTCTTTATGGAATCAGCCTTCGTGGTATTGTTATAAGAACAGAGAGCTCCTGTTGTAAGATTATTCCACGAAGTATCACTCACTGTTGGAATAAGGGAATTGTCAGTATATAATGTTGTTCTAAGATTTTCGGACATCCATGTTTGGGATCCTATTACAACGGTTTTATAAATATTTCCACAAATATCGGTCAATGTACCTGAAATTATAGAATCAATTTTAGGATTTGTTGTTACTGAAAGATATAAATATGTGGTATTTCCCGGTTTATCGGTAACTGCAATTTCATAAATTTCTTTACCAGCAACCGATAAGAAATGATAAGAATAGACTCTATCTGTTGTAAAATCGGTATACGATTGTATTTTAGTTCCCGCAGCATTATAAATTACTAATGTTGTAATATCTTTTGAAGCTTTAATGGTAAATTCAATCCTTGCAGAATCGCCAGCAGTTAATTGACTCCCACTAAAAACACTTTCTGATGTTAATGTTATGACAGGAGTAAAATAAGTTGAATCCTTTTTACAGGCTGTTGAAAAACAGAAAATGCCAGCTAAAAACAGCAACGAAGAAAACAAAAATCGTGAATTAATCATTCTTTCAAATTTTTAAAATGTATAAACTCCATCTCAATGGATTTATTGTCCAAATGTAGCACCTTTTATTAAGACAACAAGTATTTTTGCAGCTGTGATTTACCAATCTATCGGCATATAATCCTTCAAGAACTGACCGTTCCAATGTTTTCCGGTATTTATTCCATCGATAAATGGATCACAAACACGTGCAGCTCCATCAACAATATCAAGTGGCGGTTGAAAATCGTGAACTTCCTGTTTATGCGTTGATAGTTGAATTGGATCTTCATCGGTCACCCAGCCGGTATCGACTGCATTCATATAAATTCCATATTTTGCTAAATCACCAGCAGCTGTATGCGTCATCATATTAAGAGCAGCCTTTGCCATATTGGTATGCGGATGTCTATCTATTTTATTGAATCTATGAAATTTACCTTCCATCGCCGAAACATTGACAATATGCTTTTGACCTGTATTATCGCGTTTCATAAGATTTACAAGCCGGTTGCACAAAACAAAGGGAGCAACCGAATTGACTAACTGAACTTCAAGCATTTCGGGCGTTTGAATCTCGCCAAGTTTGAGTCGCCAGCTATTGGTTGTTCTTAAATCGACTTGTTGTAAATCTGCATCCAATTTGCCAGTTGGGAAGACTTCTTCGGCAACCAGAGAATTATCGAAGCTGTAAGGAATCTGCGATAACTGAGCCGAAGAACGGATACCAATTCCGGAAATCTGACCATGCCAGCTTACTGGCAATGCGGGTTCCGAAGACGTTGGCTTTAAATCAAACTCGTAAAGCTGGCGTTTACAGTCCTCATAATCGTGTAAAAGGAGTTGTGCGTCCACCGATAGTCTTTCAAATGGCAGATTTTCATGTTCCATTAAATGAGCATAAAAACCTGCCGGCCGTCGAACCGTTTGTGCTGCATTGTTAATTAAGATATCAAGTCGGTCGTAATGATTTTCGATATAACTGGCAAAGATTTCGACACTTGGAATATGGCGTAAATCGAGACCATAAATGTGTAAACGATCTTTCCATTCGCTAAAATCAGCTTCTTGGGCAAATCGGTTTGCCGAATCTACAGGGAATCGTGTTGTGGCAATAACTCTTGCTCCCGAACGAAGCATCATTAATGTTACATGATAGCCGATCTTTAATCTTGAGCCGGTTATAAAAGCTGTCTTCCCGTGTAAATCGGTTTTTTGAAAACGCTTATGATAATTGAAGTCACCACAATCGGGACACATTGCATCATAAAAAAAATGCAATGTGGTATATTCTTTTTTGCACACATAACAATTGCGTGGAGAGCTTAAGGTCTTAGTATTTTTGAGGGCTTCGGGTGGAAGTTGCATTTGAGCCGGTGCTTTAAAAACAACATCGGTTCGTGCACTTCGTATTCCGGTAACAGCACGGGCTTTCCTATCTCCTTTCGAAATTTCTTTTTGACGCAGCATTTTCGCAGCTTTCTGACGTTTACGATCGTCATCTCTATTGGGTCGCGACAATTTTCCGGATGCCACAAGTAGTGCGATTCGTTGATTCTCATTCAATGTTGCCATGAGCTCAGCATTATCCACCAGACATTCGAGTATTGAAATACATTCGTCAATACTTTGTGTTGTTATTTTATCTTTCAGATTGTCGTTTTGTGAGTGCATTACTTTTTTTTTTGCAAAGATAGTTATTTTGAATGCAAACAAAAGTGTAGCTGTATTATGTTATTTTTTATATGCTTCGAAAAGTTCACACCCACGGTCACTTACGATCTTTACAAAGTAGCATCCGGTTGGGAATAGTGCTGTCGAAATCGGTATTAATGAATTAGACAATAGCTCTGCATTATAGACACAAACTCCCGTAATTGAATAGAGCGAAACAGATATCGTTTCATTCGAATAATTGTGTATTGAAATTCTATCTTGAAAAGGATTTGGACTAATTGCAAATCGATGATTACTAATCACGTTGGTTTTTGTTGTGTCATGTAATGAAACACGCTCGTTTTTAATAAATATTGGTGATGAAATTGCCTGATTTCCATCTTCCTGAGTAACGATTACATAATAATATTCGCCACCAACACATTTCAATGAATCGGTTATCGAAACATTTTTTGAGTTTGGAGTCCAGACTTTTATTGTATCACCGTTTCTCTTAAGAATTACCGATGTAAAAACTTCACTATCGACATCAAAAGCTTCGATTTTTAACAGCACAGTTCCTTCAACAACAGAATCGCCCATTTCACTATTCTGAAGCATAAAAGATAAGGCGAGATTCTTATCGAGAGTTGAATAAAAACGACGATTCCAATATGCGTCAAGCAAGTCTTTTTTAGTATTTGCCTTTGCCAAAAGAGCTGTTCGAAAATCGGAATACAATCCCCAGTTTGCCCAATGATTATCTTCCGAACCCTCAGTACCAATTCGCCAGCCTCGAATCAAAGCTTCGTCATAAAATCCTTTATTCCCATCAGAAGCAGAATACCCGTCGTTTTGATAAAAGTGACTGAAACCTATATTTCTATTCCACAATTCCATACCAACAATATTGGGAATCGGCTTCGTTTCAAAATGCATAAACTCCTCATTAGTTCCATTTTCGCGACCGGGATGATTAAAAAATGCCAATCCATTATGTTTCATAATCCATTGACAGATTTCTGTGAAGTTATCTGTCAATGGATCGAGTATCGAAGTAAAACTATCGGTATTAAAGATTGAAATATGTCCATATTTTGCTGATGACGTCCATTCAAAACCACAAAAGGAGGTAAACGAGGAATCACGATTTGCAGCCTGTGAAATTATTTTCAAAGTATCCCATTTTTCTTGTGTCAGATAAATACAATGTTCCGACAATCCAAAGAAGTCGAGATGTGATGTATCGCGGGCATAAGCAAATGCTTCTAATGGTGTCCCTTTTGCATCGGATGAAAAATTGGAATGATTATGAATACTTCCATAATAAACATTGTATCCATTAATGTTTGGAGATTGTGAATATAAAGATATTCGTAACAATATGATAATCGTCAAAAAGTAATATTTCAACATAGAATAATCGTTATACCATACAAATATAGTTGTTTACCTTGATAATAATTCCTTTTTTCATATTCTTCAAAACAAATAAAGTGTATTTTTATCACAGGAAAAGGCATTTAGTAAACGGCTTATAATGAGTTATGTTTTAAATGTATTTGTCGTTTCACGATAAATTATATCTAATTAAAATAATGTGGAGACCAGTAACCACAAAGAAAAACGGGGTGACACCGAAAAACCAGATGAGTAGGAACACAAAAAAGGAATCGTATGGGTTTTAAAACAGAGCAAGAAGAATTTTGGGCAGGTAATTTTGGGAACGAATACATTGGACGAAACATCAGCGAAGAATATCTGGCTTCAAATTTGAATTTTTTCTCGAAAGCGTTCAATCAAATCGGACGACCAGACAGCTTAATTGAATTCGGAGCGAATGTCGGAATGAATTTGAAAGCAATTAAACTTTTATTTCCGAACATCAAATTGTCGGGGATTGAAATAAATAAAAATGCAGCCGATGAATTAGCCAAAATGTTAGGAAACGGAAATGTGTTTAATGGTTCAATTTATGACTTTGACACAACTCTTAAATATGATGTTTCATTAATAAAAGGCGTTTTGATACACATAAACCCTGATATGCTTCCGGTTGTTTATGAAAAACTCTATACGACAAGTACCAAATATATCCTGATTTGTGAATATTACAATCCATCGCCGGTTACCATAAAATATAGAGGACACGAAAACCGCTTGTTTAAACGTGATTTTGCAGGCGAAATACTAGAGAAATATAAGGATCTTACGTTGGTAGACTATGGATTTTGTTATAAAAGAGACAAGGCTTTTCCGCAAGATGACATAACCTGGTTTTTGCTTCAAAAACAATAGGACCAACGTTTAAGAAACTTCTTTTAGAAGCTCTATTGCAATAGATATTACAACCCGATAAAAGCATTTTTATAATAATAATAAAAATGCTTTTATCGTTTCTATTATTGCACAATAATTGTATCTTTAAAGATACAATGGTGAATCCCAAATGACTTACATTACAATCGTGATTATTTATGGTTTGTGGTATACATCAAACGTTTAAACAATAAATTATATACAGATGAAAATACTATTAATCAGTATTGCTGTTTTTGCTATTTCCCAATCATATTCCCAGATAGTAGACCCCAATTTCTTAAACAAAGTAGTTCTTCAAGTGGACACCGCAACCTTTATCTCAACAAAAGATACGGCACAATATCAAGGCAGTAATTATATGCTATTTAATTACACCAAAGAAAATGAAATCTGCAACGTAAAACTATTTCCGTCAAGCAAACAGAAAATAGATGGCATTTCATTAATCGAAACATCAGATTACACCGTTATTGATTCGCTCATAAATTTCAATAATCAATATTACACCTTCAAGGTCCAATTTCATCATCTTTCGGAAAGTGCATTCCTGCATTTCAGACTGGAATTTACCGTCGATAGTATACAGACATTGGAAGATATTCCCCTTTTGCCAACAACGAAAACAACAATAAAGGTAAATGCTCGGTTCGACGAACTGTCGGTGGGCGAAGAAAAAGTATTTGAACTGGTAACAAATCGTCTCGAAAACATAAAACTGGTTCCCGAATGGCAATCATTGCAAGATGTTGATTATCGTGTGGTCGAAAACAACGGTCAGCTATTCATACACCTGCTACCCTACTCTACAGGCAATAAGACAATAACCATCAACCTTCAGACAAACAAACCATTTTGGGCGAAAGGACAACTCATAACCGATCTGCCTCCAATAACACGGACATTTCAGGTAAAGACCGGAGGTTTGATCTTTTTACAAACCGATAAAACCGATTTTATCATGGATGAGAAATCGAAGAATGAAGGAATTGAAATACAAATAGACAATAATAAACTGATCCAGCTGAACAGTGTCTATCTGGTAGAAGCCAAAGAAACTCCGGGATCGCCATTGATTGCTGAGATTTTTACAAAAATGAGAGTGTCGAACAACAAGATTCTTTGCACCTTGAGAGTCTTTAATTATCATCGTAAATCAGATGGCTATTTATATATTAAAGACGGCAACACACCTAAATTTATTTCAAACTTCAACATCATACCCAAAGTCACCATCGACCATATTAAAGTGATGCGTAACGGGAAAGATTGGATTGACGATGTAACCATCTATCCCGGCGAAACAATAAACCTGAAGATTGAAGGACAAAGCCTCGACAAAGCTCAATTCCGATTTGGCGAACTTGTCTGTCTTGCCCTCGACAGCCTTATTAAAAACGAGAATGACGTTGAATATAAATTGAAAGTTCCCTTGGACATTTCGAAAAAGACTGTTGAAATATTCAACAACAACCAAAGTACCGGAAAATCATTGATTATAAAGGAATATTTAAAACCTCACCCATTCGATTACATCATAATTGGATATGGCGACCGTCATAAATATGTTTCAAAAATAAATGGTCCCGAATTGTACGACAAAACAATAAAGGATATACTCATATCTTTTCAAACCAATAAAATAGATGCCGAAACCGATTTATACGGCAAACAATACATCAATATTAAGGCAAAAATACTGGGAAAGAAAGATGAAATTATAGACGAAGTAACAATCGACGATTTTGCTGTTTGTCCTGATTCGAAATCGCCACGCTACCAATTCTATGATAAGTCCGATTGCAAAAATTCAGAGATCAGTTTAAACTCCAAAATCAGTAACGCTACCTATGCCTTAAGCGAATGGTCGAAAATAAAAATAACCATTGACAACACAGCCGATAAATATACACAAAACCTCCAAAACAAGACTTTAGAGATTGTTTTACAAAAGCATTACAATTTCGATATCGATGTTTCATTTCCAACCGGACTGTTGCTTAAGAAATTTAACACAGCCGGTTATGGACAATTGCAAGGATTAAGTATGTCGGTACTGGCACAATTCAGCTTTTATCAAAAAGATAAAATAAACCGATACAAACCCTTCAAACTGGGAGCCGGATTTTTGGCTCTCAATGCCTTCGATTTTGCACACGACGGTTCTTCGAGCGATATAGGAGCTGTTGCATTAGCCAGTTTAAGCCCCACGAATCCCGAACGTAAATTAGCATTTTCGCTCTATCTTGGAGGAGGCTATCTTCTGAATGCAAAAACAATGTTCTGGCTCATTGGACCTGGCTTTAGTGTTAAAATTTAGCTAAAGAAACACGATTGTCATAATCAGAGTCTATACAACAAAGTGTGTCAAACTATATTTATAGACTCTTAACCTGAGTTCGATTAAGAATCGATTAAGAATAAAACAATTAGCAAGAATAATTTGACCATAAAATTTAGGTACGACATAAATATATGTTATATTTATAGCTGTAAATCAAATAATTAAACAAATTATTTATGTGTACCTCAAAAGATAAAATTACTGAAATATTTTATTTAATTGACAATTTTTGTCAAGAATTAAATACAAGATTAGAAAGCCATATAATAGGCAATCCAGCCAAGAAAAAGCCACAAATGAGCAAAAG
>Ga0302292_1001495_pt1 | contig 14959 bp, 11 predicted proteins | sample III_Fen_N2_1_FD_194553 | JGI IMG/M metagenome (GOLD analysis project Ga0302292, IMG submission 194553) | Peat permafrost microbial communities from Stordalen Mire near Abisko, Sweden - III_Fen_N2_1 | ecosystem: Environmental > Terrestrial > Soil > Wetlands > Permafrost | place: Sweden: Abisko...
TTATTCTCATAATATAAGCCGATTTATTTTTTAATGAATTTACAGGTTTCAAGAATGTTTATGTTTTGTATGTTTATGAATAAAATCCCATTGAAAATTGTATTACAGGAATAAAAATGTAGTTTATTCCCTGATAACTGTACTGAGTCTATTGCAATACAATTTTGCCTCAAAAATATTAAAATCAGCCCTGAACTTTTATTGTTGAACTTGAATAATGTCCCCATAATTGATTGGCAACCGGATTTTTCGTTTATCATCAGAGTGTTTTGCGTTTTCAGACCTGCAATGTTCAGTTCTAAGAAAAGTACTGCATTCAGGATTGAAATTCATGTCGCATAGTTTTTTCTTTTTTAGAGTTTATTGACAATGTTGACTATTCATGGTTTTATTTTCCAATAATTATTGTTGGAGTTAGTTCCTGAATATTGTCAATAGAAATCCTATAATAGCCAGTCTCCAAACTATTATATTTAATTTTTACTATTCAAATTCTAAAATTTTCGCATAGCACGGACATACTTGTTCGTATAACTTTTGGTACTACCGGACGGTGAACCTATCAAAAAATCTACCTTGGTTGCACTATTAGCATTTGTTTCCGATGAACTCCAGTAATGACCGTAAGAAAATGCTCCATATCCATAAGTATGAAGATTATTATACATAAGCATCAATTCGTCTTTCGAAGGTAAAAACCAATCGCTGTATCCATTAAGAACCAGATCATCGCAGATTTTTGCTGCAATTCCGGTAGTGGAACATCCGGAAACGATTAAAGCTGTATTTGCAACTCCACTTCCTATTACAGTTGCAGAACATCCAATCGCAGTGCCTGTACATCCCCATTCTATACCCGATCCCTGATCATAAGGTGCTGCTATAAATCCATGGATTTCTCCTGCTACATATCCGGGATCACCTGATTGAAAGATATAAGTAATCAAACCGCCCTGATAAATATCGCCAATTTTCGGAACCGGTGTTGTAATGATTATTTCATTTCCATATCCTGTCCCGGTTTCATTCATCGCATAAGCCCTAATATAGTAAGTTGTACTGGGTGTTAATCCGGTAATTGTACTGACAAAACCTCCTTTAACAATACTGTCGGTAGTAATACTGTCAGTAATATCCGGATTCGGTAGTTTGCTGTAACAAACTCCTACTTTGGTTATTGGAGAGCTTCCGTTATCAGTAATTAATCCACCTGTAATTACCGAAGTTGTAGTTTGCGAAGATGCAGCAGTTGTAGTTAATGAAGCTACCGGCGAACCAGCCCAAACAGGAGTTCCGGACTCAGAAAGTTGAAGATATTGTCCCGGTTTACCTGCATGAATAATAACCCATTCAGTACCATTCCAATATTGCATGTCTCCTTTCGTATTTCCAGGAGGAAGAGATATTCCACCTGTAAGCGTTTCAGCCGTTTTTGCATGAAATGCATACGGAACGCTTAATAACTGACTTATACCTGTAATTGTATAATTTGTATTCCCGGTAGGATCGATTTCTGTTTTTAAGTAAAACGACCCTTTTGTCCAATCAATTGAACTGAACCCGGATTCATCTCCAATTTCAATACTTATTAATCCGTTTGAATTCGTCTCTGGTGTCTGGATTTCAGTGTAAACAGATGTTCCGCTGGCAGATTCCTTTAGAATACTAATTCTGATACCAATTGTTTTATTTGAAATCAGATTACTGTTTGCATCACGGATCACAGCCTGATAATGCATCTTCTGAGGTGCCTGAGCAATGACAATCGTTGAAGATAATACTAAAATAAGTATTAAGAATAGATTTTTCATATGATTATTTTTTAATGATTTTGAAAGATTTTATAATATGATTCGATGACAGTACTTTCAAAAAATAGGTAGATGGCAAATATCGACTCATAACAATACAAGTTTCACTTTTAGTTATATCTCCCATTTCCATAAGTTTGCCATTTATGTCATATAACTGAAATGATGGTTTTTTCAAATTAGATTTGTATGTATTTAAACAGACAAAATCAGTTAAAGGATTTGGATAAACCGAACATTGTAGCGTGATGTTTGTGTTTTCGACTCCAGATGTCACGTAGATTTCAAAAGATTGTTGTATTCCCTGAGTAACAGAACCGTTTGTGCCTGAATTGTAAACATCCACAAGTTGTCCTAACGAATATGAGGATGATCCGTTGCTTCCGGTTGCCGAACCACCGGTTGTCAGAATTACTTCATGCAAATTTATTGAATTAATTGCGACCGTATCTTTTATCAGTACACGCGATGCAATTTCATCATCGGTACGCTGCACATTCGATATCTGAAATTCATCAACATTGCCAATGTCGCCACCCCAGTAAGGAAGATATGCATAATTTGTTGACATGGAAATGGCAGGTCGAAAGGGTAGTTCCGAAACTAAATCAGGTTTTCCGTTGATATAAATTTTGGTTGTATTGCCCCAGCTCAATGCCAGATGAGTCCATGTATTCAATGGTATAGCCGAATTGCTGATAAAACTATTATCCACTATACTGCTCCAACCATTCAGATTAACTTTTCCCTGGGCATCAAGCCTCAGATGAAATACATGTCCGGATGATGGATACGAGTATGATTTGGACCAGTTGATATTTAGCAGACTTATGCTGTAGCTTTTAATATTAACCCACATTTCCACTGTCCCCGCATAAGTCAGGTCGGCATTTACAGAATATATCACATAGTCGGATGTAGATAAAAAATTGATAGCTTTATCAAGCCCCATCAATCCAGTCACATAGCTTATTGATCCGATTGTTTCTCCGGAAGATGCAGAATCAAAATGATCGAGCACTACCGTTTTATCATCTGCAACGATAGGTTTAACCTGTCCCCACAGTTGGTTTCCGGTTGTAAATAACAATAATAGTAATATCATTCGTTTCATAAATCTGTTTTTTTAAGTGATTGAAAAATATAATAGCACTATGTGATGGTAACGATCTGCTTATCCTGAATTGGCATCTGTGTAGCAAACAGCATCTAATTCATCTTTTATTCGGCTGGTTAATACTGTCCGGTTTGTTTCTCCATTAATTGTCTTCATAAAAGTAAAGGCTTTACCTACAACATAGCCTGTATTGGTATTGGTATCGGTAAAATAAACCTGCAACAAATTAGAGGAACCGACAGATGTTAATACGGTTGATTGTCCAGTCCATTAGGCATTAACTGTATTCGTAATTTCAATTAAAGCAGTTAAAAGCAGGGTGAAATTTTCATCTTGTTTTTGTCAGTGCTTAGGCTACGGATTCCGCATTTTTATATTATCCATTTAATTACTTGTTATTTGCTAATTTACCAGCTTCATACTCTTCGAGCCAACTCTTACTACATACATCCCTCGTACGGGAAGGCTCACTGTTACAGTTGTTGCATTTGTCTGTTGGCTATAAAGAGCTGTGCCTTGTAGGGTATAAACAGTAATAGTTTCTCCTAACAAAGCACCGCTTACATGCAACTGCCCGTTTTGTATGCTTACTTTTACCTGATTGGCTGTGAGATTAGATACGGCGGAAGTTAAATCTTCCAATATATTGGTAAAGGCTTTCCATTGATCGGCCGACTCAAACAGACTTTTTGACCCTACAGGCACATGCAGCATACATGTAGTGGTATTTACATTATGAAAAACACCAAAAGCAGAAAAAGGTAAATATAATGGTGTAACGGCATACTCATAAATATAGCGTAAGCCACTACATTCAGAAAAAGATTCTTCTCCAATACTCGTTAAGGAGGATGGAAGGGAAATAGAGGTTAAACCGCTACATCCATAAAAAGCCAGTTTACCAATAGTCGTTACAGATGAAGGAATGGTAACAGCACTTAAACCCGTACAATCTGTAAAAGCTTCATTTCCAATATTCAACACAGAAAAAGGGATTGTAATGGAAGATATATTTCTACATCCGTAAAAAGCTGCCTCTTCAATAGAAAAAATTGGTGATGGTATGGTGACCGAAGTTAAATTGTAACAAAAATAAAAAGCCATTTTTGGAATATAAGCCAGTGAAGAAGGATATTCGAACGATAAAGAAGTTAAACCGGAACATTTTTCAAAAACGCTTTCTCCGAGGAGCGTAACCGAAGAAGGAATCGTAATTGAAGTTATTTTTGGACAATCATAAAAAGCTTTTTTTCCAATAGATTTTAGTGAACCGGGAGATTGGAAAGAAACAGAAGATAAGTAAGTACATTCATAAAATGCACTTGCGCCAATAGAAATAACAGATGAGGGAATGGTAAGAGAGTCTAATTTACTCCAGTAAAAAGCATAATCACCAATAGAGTTTAGCGAACAGGGTGTTTGATATGAAATGGAACTTAAATATACATTCCCTTCGAAAGCATAATTCTCAATAGAAGTAACTGTTGAAGGAATGGTGTATGTTGTTTCGTATTTAGCTGTGGGAAATGCTATCAATTTTGTTTTACTATAATTAAAAAGTACACCATCGATGCTAATAAAGTTTTTATTGTTTGCATCGACTGTAATGGATTTAAGGTAGCTACAACTTTCGAAGGATGCCTCTCCTATAGAGGTAACAGATGAAGGAATATTAATTGTATTAAAATTAATATTGCCGCAACAAGAAAAGGCAAAATCTCCGATAGACGTAACAGATGAAGGAATTGTGATTGAAGTGATTTGGTTGCAACAGCCAAATGCATAGTTTCCTATAGAAGTCAATGTGTTTGAACTTTCATATGTAACCGATTGAAGGGCTTTGCAATAATAAAAACAATAATTTCCAAGAGAAGTAACTTTCGAAGGGATAATTACAGACGTTAAACGGCTACACCCTGAAAAGGCATAAATTCCAATTGATACAAGTGCACTGGAACTCTGAAAAGTAAGAGAACCTAACGAAGAACAATTTACGAAGGCTGATTCACAGATAGAAGTAACAGATGAAGGAATAGTAATAAATGTTAAGAAAAAACAACCATCAAAAGCATGATTGCCTATTGTGGTAAGTGCACTAAAACTTTCGAAAGTAATCGATGTTAAGCCGGTGTAATAGAAAGCATTATTCCCGATGGAAGTAATCGATGAAGGAATAATAACGGATGTTAAGTCTGAACTCAATGCAAAAGCAAAATCTCCAACACTCGTTACCGAGTAAGTGTTGCCACTATAAGTTACAGAAGCGGGAATGATTACCACACCCGTATAGCTATTAAAATAATCCGGATTCAAAAATGTTACCGCCACCGTATAAGGAGAAGTGGAAGAAGTAATGTTGTAATATATACCTCCCTTCGTAAAATCATACGCCCGGATACTTCCTGTTACACTCAGGACTACAAAGAGTAAAATCAGTTTCTTCATATATTTTTGTCAGTGTTTATCGTGCAGATATGTAACTGTTAAATTATCAGGTTCTAATAATTAACATAGACATGCCGCGAAGATGTTTAATGCGTTTGTAAATATGTAAGTCAAATACTTCATCAGCACTAATTACTACAACTATAGGATGATGTTTCACCTGCAACAATAATCACTGACGCTTCACTACAGCCACTTCCACCACTAATACCAACTTGCTGAAATTTGTGTTGTCCGGGGGAGCCAGTGAAATATCTTTTGACTCAGAGGGATCCAATGACCCATAATTTACTCCATCTATCATTATTCTTTGAACAGTTCCGATAGATTTGTTTGTTAATTCTAAAGTGCCCATACTGTCATCTTTACAACCATTAATACCTGAGAGAATTCCAATCGTAATGATTAAAACTGGGATTAACCTTTTTCTGATTGGTAAAGCGAATTTAAATAACCTTGTTTTCATATTCTTTTTGTCAGTGTTTATCGTGCTGACTCCGTACGTTGAATATTATCGTTGAATAACCAATTTTTTTGTTTCCGTTTCATTTTTTGATTTGATAGTAACCAGATAAACCCCGTTGGGCAAATCTGCAATATTTGTTTCATGTTGATTTTGTTTCAGCATTTCCGATTTAACTAAAGTGCCCGAAATAGAGTATACATTTAAATCCAAGGCTTCATTATTCGTTTTATTGAGGTTTAATGTAATTACATTGGATGCAGGATTAGGATAAATACTGAATATTTTCGTTTTAGTGTCCTCAAAACCGGTTGAAGTAATCTTTTTGTAAACTCTTACAGTACCATTATAAGTGTCTGTTACATAAAATTTCGAACCGTCCGAAGCTGTAGCAACATTTGTTGCTCCGGAAGTAAACGTTTGTATAACAGAATTGTCAGCAAGGGAAATAACTAATTTTCCAAAAGCACCCACCAAAAAGGCATACTTATCATCAGCAGTAATGGCAATTGATTGAGTATTGCTACTAAAAAAAGAAGTTGCAATTCGTTTTGGTGCATAAGCACCCATGGTTTCTTTGGATATGTTAGTCAGCGTCAAGGATTATATTGACATTTCTTTCTGTAAATTCACTTAATAATTTGTATAGAAAAACAAATACAAACATATTTATTCTGTTGACATTATAATACCCCTTTTTAGGGGTTTTTTTATAAAAATAAAAGGTTTATTTTTGTATTAGTATTTTGTATGTTAATCAACATCAAAAAATCGTTTAAAATGAGAAAATCATTTATCATTTTGTTCTTCTTATTTGCAGTGTCTGTCATTCAATCTCAAACGGTCATGAACCTTGACAGTTTATTAAGATTGATACCTAAAACATTGATGGACACTAACACGGTAAACCTTTACATAAATATCGGACAGCAATACCAAACAAACCAACCTGAATTAGCTAAGCATTATTACTTGAAAGCAGGCAACTTAAGCCGGAAGTTAAACTATCCGTTGGGCTTTTGCAGATATGTGGCCAACTATAGCGCGGTTCTAAGCATGGAAGGTAAATATGATTCTGCACTTAACCTTGATTTCGAGGGTCTGAAAGTTGCAAAAAAATGGAATAATAAAATGTGGATACACAAAGCCTATTTCAATATCGGTGGTTGCTATAACTATAAATTACAATATGAGACAGCCCTTTCATACTACATAAAAGTAGAAAAGTATTTTAAAGAAATCAATAACAAACCCTATTTAGGATTAATATACGATGTATTACAAGTTCTTTACAGGAAACTGAATGAATACCCAAAAGCTGTATTCTATGGAGAAAAGGCAGTGGGTTTGTTATCATGTAAAGCCAATAGCAATGATTATATTGATGCTTTGATAAATCTGTCAGTCAGTTATATGAAAGCTACTCCTTCCCAAACTGAAAAAGCAATGAAAGGGTTAAACAAAGCAATGAAAATTGCCAGAGAAAACAAGAACATTTATTTGGAAGGAATTGCTGCTGTAGAAATTGGTGATATATATTACCAAATGGACAAGATGGAAAAGGCAAATTATTTTTATGAGAAAGCATTGTTTTTTGATAAAAAAACAAATTACAAGAAAGGTATTTGTATTGCTTTACAAGGTCTTTCGTGTTGTGAGTTGTATCATAATAATTTCCAACAGGCTGAAAAGTTAACACGTGAAGTGTTGTCTTTGGCATCTGAGAATAATTTTGTGAAAGAAAAAGAAAGAGCTTTTTCTATGTTAGCCGAATTAGAATTAGTAAAGCACAATTATACGGGATATAGAAAATTCTTGAGAGAAAAAGATTCTCTGTCAAATCTAATCATGAATGACCAAATTATAAGAACAATAAAAGACAAAGAAATGATATATGAAAACCAGAAAAAACAAATACAGATAGAGCTATTGCAAAAAGATAAAAAAATCCAATCTATTTATATTGTCGGACTTATCATTGTTGCTTTATTCCTGATTATTCTTGGTCTCTTTGTTCGTCGAAATCAGAACCGAAAACGACAACTTATTGAAAAAGATGCGGAAATAAAAGCACAACGCATCGGTGAGCTCGAAAATGAAAAGAAACTAACCGCCACTCAGGCGATACTCGTTGGTGAAGAGAAAGAACGAAAACGTCTTGCACGTGATCTGCACGATGGGTTGGGCGGAATGCTTTCAGTTGTAAAACTCAATTTTTTAAATATAAAAGGGAATGCCATTATTCAAGAAGCAGATGTACACGTTTTTAATAATGCTCTCGAAATGCTCGATGATTCTATTCGCGAACTTAGGCGGGTGGCACACAATCTTATGCCTGAATCGTTAATGCGTTACGGACTCAAAGCGGCACTCACTGATTTCTGTAGAAGTATTGATAAGGTTCAGCTTCACTTTTTTGGTGAAGAAGGATTTTTAATGGAGCAATTTAAAGTTGCTTCTTTCCGGATTATTCAGGAATTAGTAAACAACGCTATCAAACATGCCGCTGCCAGTGAAATCAATGTGCAGGTGATTATCGAGATCAACAGGCTGAACATTGTAGTCCACGACAACGGCATAGGATTTGAACCATCTACTTTTGATTTGACTAAAACAACAGGATTGAACAGCATTCAGATGCGTGTGGAATCATTAAATGGCACAATGGATTTGCTCTCTCATCCTGGTCAAGGTACAGAGGTCGAGATAAATTTTACTATGAATTCTTAATCAGGGAGTATGCAAATATCGCAAATCTTGAATTAAATTCTAAATTCAAATCAGATAAAAACTATTAAAGAAAATGCAAATCAAAATTTGAATAAATTTACGTCCAATAAAAAGACTTTGCTAAAAAGATACATTAATTTGTGAAATTAATTTCTGAGGGAAATGATTACAGTAGATATTGTTGATGACCATCCTTTAATGGTTGAAGGATTGAGAACTCTGATTGAAAACTCAGGGGTTGCAGAAATGATAGGTAGTGCCGGTACCGGTACCGGTTGTTTGAAAATGCTTCAATTGTCGCAACCTGATGTTCTGTTAATGGATATTCATTTACCCGATATCAATGGAATTGATCTTTGTAAAGAAGTTCATACCAGTTGGCCAAACATGGCTGTCATCGCCCTCACCAGCTTTGGCGAATATACTTATGTCCATAAAATGCTCGAAAACGGAGCAAAAGGTTATTTGCTGAAAAACTCAATGCCCGAAGAAATCATAGAAGGCATTGAAACTGTATATACCGGCGAGCAGTTTCTATGCCATGAAATTGACTTACTCATGCGAAAACAAACCGAACGGCATATTTTCCTTACACCCCGCGAGACAGACTTGTTACGTTTGATAGTAAAAGGTTACACTAATCACGAAATTGCGGAAGAACTCTTTCTTGGATTCGAAACCATTAATAGCTACCGCAAAAACTTAATGTTTAAACTTAATGCCCGAAACACGGCCGTATTGGTGAAAATGGCTATCGAAGAAAAACTGATATAAATTTATTGACTCTTAGTTTAGTTAGGTGGTTGAACAATAAACCTTGAAAAAATACAAATAAAAAATAATATCTTCGATGTTTTAAAACTAAGTACTAGAAAATGATTTTAATATCTTACTATTAAGTCCCCCGCGATCAAAGATCGAACATCAAGATAGATAACTGTGAAGTGCTGAAAAAGGATATTTGCTAATCACTAATTATCAACATTTTGCAAAGAGTTGTATAGTAGCTTTTTAGGATAATGCCCCGTTTTTAAAATCGTCTCAGGACTCCACTTTTTCTTCTTTATTAGATAGAACTTTCAACCCATTACTTTCTCTCACCTTTTTATGTCTGAATTATCAATCCTGAGTTTCTTAAAAAGGTTTTGTTAAATTATAAATATTTTGTAAATTGATTTTTAATATCTTTCTAGTGTTAACCTTGAATCATAAGTAATCATCTATATTTAATGACTTGTTTGTTAATCTGCAAAAGCTTAAATTAAAGCTTTCTGACAATTATTATTCATAACTTCCTTGTACTATTACTGTAAATATTTCGTGTTTATATTTCTTATCAGGGTTTTTATATTCAAATTTAAACGGCTTCTATCAACTGGTTATTTATATACACTTTCGCTTTCGGCATGTTTCTTCCTTCTTTCCCATTTCTTCCGGCTAAGCCAACAACTCCCTCTCCAGGACCATGTTCCCTGTTATTATTCAAATCCATACCGGAAAGACCTCTGTTTCCACAAGAGCCCGGCATTCCGCTTTTTCCGGGCAGTCCAGGCTCTCCGGCCCTTGAAAAACATTGAATAAGACTGACACTTTGTGCCGGAACATTTACAAAAACATTCGAAGATATGCCACTGTGGCCGGCCTTTCCACCATTTCCACCATTACCACCATTGCCACCATTGCCACCCCTTCCTCCAATGCCTGGTCGTATTATATCATTATATGTTTTTATGGCATCAATACCAACTCCTCCCTTTCCTCCCTTTCCACCGTTTCCACCATCCCCTCCATTTCCCCCATTTCCTGAAATTACACCTATAACAACTGGTGATAGGCTTTTAATAGCTCTGATATTTATTTCCGCAATCCTGCAAGCCCCACCATTTAAACCATCTCCCCCATACTCGCCGCTTATTCTTTCTAGTACTTAACTATACTTTTGCTTTATCAAAAATCAGATTATTGATTACAAGACCCATTACCACCGGTTCGGTTGATTTCCCAGTTTGAGTGATAAATACATCCTTGCATTCATCAATTGAATCAATTGTTTTTTTAGCATCCAGAAGCGTTGCATCAATCGATGCAAATCCAAACCCGCGTGTTAAGGTGTTCTTAATGTTTTCATCGTTATAGGTTAGCAGGTCATCGAGTTTTAATGATTCTGTGTCTTCAACATTTCCTGTTTTTTTTATATCGGCAGCTTTCAGATACATAAATTCAAAAAAAGTACTACGGTGAATCATATACCGCACTACTTTACTCTTATCGAACACTGCGAACCGGCTGTACTCTTTGAATTGGGGATAATTCAAAATATCTTTAATCAGGTTTGATTTCTCCGTATCATAATCCAGGGATACAATTTTACTGAGAGGTATCATGACATCCTTTACAAGCAGTTTTGCAATTTTTTCTTCAGGAGTAAGGATTTTAATAACATCCTGATACGATTTGGAAGCTGCTTCGAAATTAGCCTTGCCAAAATAGTAAGCCAGTACGGTTCCAATCCACGTTCCCCAGAGCGGGAGTAGGGTCTGCCCAATAAAAGTTAAGTTTATCGTACCATTTTTATCAGGACTTAAAAGGATGAATACAGCAATAAATACGGTGACACCTACTATGAGTCCCGTGATTAATACTGCAATAAGGTTTCTGGATGCCCAGGAAGTCAACTTATCAGGAGATGTGTTTTCCTGATTTTTTTTCCATAGAGTCTGAATTTTAAGTTTTGAATAATGATTTTTAAAAATGCAAAACTAAATTGTAAATTTAAGATTCAATTTTTACAACCTTTTTTCTAATTGTCACAAAAACATTAATAAAAGTCGTAATTAAACAATGTTGTCTTAATATTGCTTCTCTATTTAGTGAAAAACGTTACTCTTAGTCCCTACATCCTCACGATTTTAGGACATAGTACTATGTAAAACTTGTTACAATTCTCCCACTCAATGCAATCGCCCGGAAATAGGGACTAAGAGTTTGCTTCGTCAGGATACCGATACCTGAATATCTAAAATTAACTTAGAATTTTGAGATGAAGTAGTAGCTTTGTTCAGGTTTATTGTAATAGTTTTACCATCCAGCGAAAAGGATATGGTTGGCAAGGTGAATATTTCAATAGGTGGGAATTTCAATATATTTCCGATTAATGGACCAAAAACAGCATTTAATGCAGCAGATAGACCAGCTTCCAATGGATAGAATAACCAATCTATCCAACCTGGAATACCCCAATTGAAATTAAAGGTTGGTATCGGAACACCTTCTATAGCAATATAAACAGAACCATTGTTTACTGACGGCTGAAAAGTTGCCGACAATGAAGCCTGAGCGCTTGGACCGAAAGAAACATTTGGTAATGGCCAGGGTGTATGTAGTGTTAGTTGTGCAAGTGCATCAGCTTCAATTGTTGCAGACAAACTTCCATCGCCATTTACACTAATATTCTTAGGAGCATGTACCTGAGCTTCTACCCTGCCGCTTATAATGTCCCAGTCAAAACCGGTTCCTGGTCCCAGTGGAAATGGTATGGAAGCTGCAGCCCCGAGTATGGTGGTATCCATTCCCACAAATACACAATTTGATGGCCATGAAGCGGGTGCAGGAATGTCGGGTTGAGTAGCTCCTAATGCCGAATAGGTGACCAAATCCGGTTGCTGAACAACCGGAACAGGTAAACTAACCATTAATGATTGGTATTGTAATGTAGGAATTGAAATAGGGCTCAATATATTTTTATTCAGGTAAGTAATGAAAAATGGAATAAATGCCTTATTCAATAAATCTTCCAATGTGGGGTTTGCAGGATTCGTAGCTATAGAAGCAGATACAGCTTGCACAGTTAATAAATTTTGTCCTCCTGTGGTAGATGTTTGAATATTAATAAGTGCAGTCACTATTGCCTGTACAGTTGTAGGCGTACCTCCGGCTGAATAATTGATAGTTAATTCGGCACTTAAATTAATTGCAAACGTGGCCGCTGATACTAATTCAATGATTTTAGCATTCTCTTTAGACCCCAAACTGGATGTAGCTCCCAGCTTATTTGTTTTCAGAATATCTGCAATATGATTTTTTATTATTGAAGATGTTGTGAAATTCACAGTAGGAGCTGTTTTTATATCAAATCCTACCGAACTAATCCCAAGCTCCTTTACGTCGATAGTATTTTTAAATAGGCTTGGGTATACACTTTGATATACCTCTGAAATAATCCTGTTTAGCGTGGAATTATCCATCCCCGCTGCAATGTTGTAGTTCATAAGTTAGATTTGTTAAAAGTTGTTTTTATATAGCATATTGTTATGCCACCGTTTTTTTAGTGGTTTCTGGTCTCCACTTTTTTCCTGCTAAGTTTAAAAACTAAAATTTCCAGCCAAAAGTCTCAATTTTCCTGAAGGCGCTCACATATTTCCACAGGAATAAGATGGAATAGTTCGTTGTTTTTAAGGAAATAATAAATAATGCTATTAATGCCCTTCGTAATTAAGTAGTTTAATGTATCAACTTTGTTTGATAAATAACACGTTGATTTCTTTCCTGTTATTTACGAACATACCTACTCGTTTGCAAAGATAATCTATGTCTGATCTCAATTCACTTTTTGGGGCAATTTACTAAATCGATTGGGTTTGTTTAACTCAATACGCCAGATTATCATACATTTAAAGAAATACTAAAATAGAGGTGGGAGAAGTTCGAAATCGAAAGGACTCTACACCTGATATATACAGAGAAGTGGGATCCGAAAAAGATTTTGAGCAACTTTTAATTGAATTTTGATAGGTAAGTGGCTGATTGTATTAAATATGCATTTAGTTATTAATATACTATAGCTAAATGATCGGACATTTATACCTAATTGTACTTCCTATCACATCAACTGTATTTTTATGTTCTTTGTTGTGGGCTTCTCCTGAATCTTTTGTTTTTTCAGAAAATTAAACCCTTATACCGGGTTCTGTAAGATTTGGGGAAGTAGCCAAAACATAAAATTATGTTGTAAAATTAAAGTAATTAATTTATATATACAATGGAAATATTTTAGGATTTTTAATGGTTATATTTTACCATTAAATAGCTTTCCCGGAGCATTCAAACAAACTGAAATACGATGAACCTGAATGAGGCATGTAGATTCGAAATCGGACTATATTGTTTGTGCAACTGGTATTTGCTGATTTGAGAGTCTGACTCATTGTTCCGCAGTGAGTTAATGAAAAACAAGGTGCGAAGTGCACAGAGAAAATGACTGTCCTGAAAAACAGCCCCGAAGGGTTTGAATGTAAATTTAGTTACATTCAAACCCTTCGGGGCAATAATCAATGCCATAGATAATTTTATATATTTAAAATGATAAAAGATTAATAAACAGGATATAACCAGCTTATTAAACGATTGAAATAATCTTGTTTTTGATAGCAAATACAACAATTTCAATGGCTGTATTCAAATTTAATTTTTCCTTAATATGTTCTTTGTGCGAATCAACAGTAGGTGCAGTTATATGGAGGATTGTGCCAATTTCTTTGGTGGAATATCCTTTTGAAAGGTATTCGATCACTTCGATTTCACGTTCCGACAGATGGTATGGTTTTGCTGTTGAAAGAATGGTAGAGTCTCCAAAACACTCGCATAAGGTCTCGCGTGGTATGGTTTCGCCCAGGAATAGCCCTTTTCCCTGAACAACAGTGTATATTGTCTGAATTAATTCTACCACGGACGTGTTTTTGGCCAGATAAGCCCTGGCACCCGAACGGATAGAGTTAATTATGGAGTATTTGTCTTTATTGTGCGAAAGAATAATAACGTGTGTTTCAGGGTACAACTTTGTAATGTCTTTGGTGATTTCAATGCCATCGTATTCTTTTTCAAGACAAATATCCATCAGAACAATATCCGGATGCAAGTCATCCATTTGTTGCATTACTTCTGCTTTGTTGTGGGCTTCACTAACTATTCGAAGAGTAGGATCCATTTTAAGTACCATTTTCAATCCCTCTAAATGTATCTGGGAGTCATCTACAATGAAAACGCTAATTTGTTTCATGGTTAGTTGCTTTTAATACAGTGAATATAAATTTCGATCATCCTGTCCGCACAGGCCGACAGTCTCTTTTCCTGTGGCAATATACATTAACAGGCGGTTAACAGGACACAAAAAGATTATCAACAACAGCTTTGTACACATGATGAAGGTAAGTTATTCGTTAATAACAGGATATTTAACTTTGCAAAAATACAAAAAAAAATTAAAGATAACAATATCAGTAAATATTTTAAATAAATATTTACTGAGCATAATCGATACGGTTTATGCAATAAAAAAAAGGAATGCCTTTTTGACATTCCTTTTCAATAAAATCCCGGATAATTTCTTACAATCCT
>Ga0302292_1001497_pt1 | contig 14950 bp, 14 predicted proteins | sample III_Fen_N2_1_FD_194553 | JGI IMG/M metagenome (GOLD analysis project Ga0302292, IMG submission 194553) | Peat permafrost microbial communities from Stordalen Mire near Abisko, Sweden - III_Fen_N2_1 | ecosystem: Environmental > Terrestrial > Soil > Wetlands > Permafrost | place: Sweden: Abisko...
TTCCCAAAACATAGATACTACCGATATACTACACCCCGATATAACTATCTTATATTAGCACATTTTTTATATAAAACAATTTTTTATGTTACAATATTCCAATATGTTTCATTTCTTAAAATATAAACTCAATGATTTCAATCATTACGCGCGGATATATAAGAAGGGATTTACATTAATCGAACTCCTAGTTGTAATAGCAATCATTGGAATCCTCGCATCAGTTGTATTAGCATCCTTGAATAGTGTTAGAGTTAACGCAAGAGATATTAAACGTATTCAAGATGTAAAGCAGTTAAAAACAACATTGGAACTATATTATACAGATAATGGAAACTATCCATCAGTTGGTACTGATAATGCTGGGTATAGTGTTTCAACATTATCTGTTCCATTGGCATCATATATATCTAATATTGCCTTAGACCCTGGTTATGATAGAGCTTATGTGAGGGGGATATCCTCTAATAATTCTTATGGAATTCACGTATATCAAGAGAAAACAGGGACTTATTGTGTTTCTGGTGTAAACATTAGTTCTGGCTGGTGGAGTCCGATATCTCCATGTAGTTTTTAAAAAAATAAAAAACCACCCATAGATAGAATAGGGTGGTTTTTATATAGTGTAAATATTACTTTACAGCGTCTTTTAAAGCTTTTGCAGCTCTAAACTTTGGAACTTTTGTTGCAGAAACTTTTACTTGTTCACCAGTCTTTGGATTGCGAGCCATACGAGCTGCACGATCTTTAACTGAGAATATGCCGATTCCTGCTATTGATACTTCGCCGCCTTTTTTCAAAGTTGCAACGATAGCGTCAAATATTCCGCTCACAACTTCCTCGGCTTGTACTTTTGTACCACCGATTTTTTCATGAACTAATTCTACTAATGCTTGTTTATTCATTTATTTTAGTTTCTCACAATTTTCTTTCAAAAAATATGAGAATGCTATCTAAATAATATTCGACCGTTTGCAAACGATCCCTGATAAACAGGAGTAATCTTATTATATACCAAGCTAATTTTAAAACAAGCCCCCACACCTATATTTTTATTATTGCAAAATATAATATATATGTTTTAATTATTGTAAATTTTTAATCTTTTTCTTGCGTAAAAAACGATAAAAATATAGGTGTGGGGGCAAGCCTTTTTAATCTTTTAACAAAATAAGTAAATGTTTTAGTAAAAAAAGCATAAATTTTTAAATATAATAAAAAACTTCCTAATTAGGAAGTTTTTTATTTGAATTATTAATCAATAATTATATTATCTTGCGTATTCAACAATTCTATTTTCTCTTATCATTGTTACTTTTATTTCACCAGGGTAAGTTAATTCTTGTTCTATTTTCTTTGCAATTTCACGAGCCATATCTTTAGCTTGTATATCTGTTATTTTTTCTGGCGTTACAAATATACGTATTTCACGGCCTGCTGATAATGCATAAGATTTTTCTACACCAGGGAAACTTGTTGCTAGGCCTTCTAGTTCTTGTAGTCTCTTGATATAGTTTTCTACACTATCACGTCTTGCTCCAGGACGTCCACCTGATATATGGTCAGCAGTTTGAACGATAACCGCTTCTATAGATTCATGAGGAGTATCATCGTGATGACTTTTCATTGCTGTAATAATGCGTGGATCAGCTCCGAATTTTTGTAATATACGAATACCAATATCTATATGTGTACCTTGTACTTCATGATCTAATGCTTTACCAATGTCGTGTACAAGAGCTCCTGCTTTAGCTATTTGAACATCTGCTCCAAGTTCTGCTGCAAGCATTCCAGAAATGTGCGCCATTTCTATTGAATGCTGAAGAACATTTTGTCCATAAGATGTTCTGAAATATAAACGTCCAACGATTGCACTAATGCGTGGATCAAGATTAAATATTCCACATTCATAAACTGCTTGATCGCCTTTATCTTTTATTATTTTATTTATATCTTCTTGAGCTTTTGCTACAACTTCTTCAATTTTAGCTGGTTGAATTCTTCCGTCTAATATTAAGTTTTCAAGTGCAAGACGTGCTACTTGTCTACGAACTGGATCGAAAGATGAAATAATAATAGCTCCTGGTGTTTCATCAATAATAAGTTCAACTCCAGATGCTCTTTCAAATGCACGAATATTTCTTCCTTCTTTACCAATAATTTTTCCCTTAATATCATCATTTGGAATATTTACTGATGTTGTCATCATTTCACTTGCAGTTGAAGAAGCAAGACGATTAATACTTGCAGATAATATATCTTTTGCACGACGGTCTAACTTCTCAGTATTAGAAGTTTCCATCTTTTGCATTCGGATTAATAAATCTTCTTCATATTTAGCTTCAATATTTTTAAATAAAACTTCTTTAGCATCATCTACTGACAAGTGAGCCACTTTTTCAAGCTCTTTTTCTTTTTCAGTTTGCATTCCATCAACTCTTTCTTTGATTTTTTTAACTTCTTCTACTTTAACTTTTATATTTTCAACTTCACGATCGATTTCTCCTTGTCGAGAATCAAGCAATTCTTCTTTTTTAATAAGACGGTGTTCTGTGTGTTTCCACTCTTCTTCTTTTCTTTTTTCTTCTCTCTTTTGCTCGTTGATTTGTTCCTCGACTTTCTTTTTTGATTCATCAAGAATCTTTTGAGCATCTTCTTTTGCGGCAAGCATAATTTGCTTGATTTCAAGTTCCATTGAGCCTTTTTGTCCAAGTGAGACAATAAGACGCAAGTAATATCCAACACCAGCTCCTATTGCGAGTGTTGCTATAGCTATTATTACTGTTAGTAATGACATATAAGTGGCAGTGCCACTTTAAAAACCACGGGCTTTTTAGAGCCTTATCTTTGTTACGTATTTTGTGTATATAGATGAAACAAAATTTTTATGATACATAAAATGAGAATAAAATAAAAGGGAAGTAATTTGAGATAAACCGTATTTTTAAAGCTACACTTTTCTAAACTGTTAAATAAAATTCGATAACATCATCATACCGCAAAATTCAATTTTTGTCTATAATATCTTAAAATCCCTCCAATATATTGGAGGGATTTTAAGATATTACTTATTTTAATGATTTTGTTTTTAAGATTATTCCATCAACAATTCCATACTTTTTGGCTTCATCACTTGTCATCCAATAATCACGGTCTGAATCTTTTTCAACTTGGTCTATTTTTTTGTTTGTGTTTTGGGCCAAAATTTTATTCAAAGTGTCTTTTGTTCGAAGAATATGTTTAGCATTAATCGCAATATCACTTGCTTGACCTTCAGTTCCACCCATAACTTGGTGAATCATAACTTCAGAATTAGGAAGTGAGAATCTTTTACCTTTTTCTCCTGAAGAAAGGATAAGTGCTCCCATAGAAGCGGCAATACCAATACAAATAGTAGATACATCACTTTTTATAAAATTCATTGTATCAATCATTGCGAGTCCCGCTGTAACTGAACCACCAGGGGAGTTGATATAAAGATAAATATCTTTCTTTGAATCTATATGATCAAGATAAAGAAGCTGTGCTATTACAAGATTTGCAACATGATCGTCTATTGGACCACCAAGGAAAATAATACGTTCGTTTAAAAGGCGAGAATATATATCATAAGCTCTCTCTCCAAATTGTGATTTTTCTATAACTGTTGGAATTAACATAAAGTTTAAGTTCTAGTAGCTATGTTCTAGTAACTAGGGAATTAATTTATAACTAGTTAATAATAACACATTGAGAATTGTTTTAAAATAATTAATAAAAGGGGGTTCGGCTATGCCGAACCCCCTTTTATTAATTATTATTTCTATTGTTGTTCAAGAAATGCAAACACTTTTTCATTTTCTAACATTTGTTCTACATATGCACGAGCACGAGATGGGTCTGCATCTTTGTACATTGTAGTAATGTTTGTAACATCTTTCATTATTTCTTCTTCGGTAGGTTTAATATTTTCTTTTTCAGAAATAGTACGGATGATCATTTGTAGTTTCGCACGTTTCTCGGCATCTTCACGCCATTCTTTTCTTAAATCTGCATCTGTTTTGTTAATCTGTTTCAAGTAATCTTCAAATTTGAATCCCATATTTGTAATATCTGCTTGTAAACGATACATGATTTTGTCTGTTTCGTTTTCAATTAATATTTCAGGAATTTCTCCTTCTGTTTGTTTTACAAGTTCTTCTACTATTGAAAGACGAAGTTTATCTTTTTGTTCAGTTGTTTTTTCAATCTTTAAATTTTCTTTTATTTTATCTTTAAAAGCTTCTGCTGTTGCAAAGTCTCCAAAACTTTTTGCAAATTCATCGTTGAATTCTGGATATTCACTTTCTGGAATTTCTGCATGAGCTTTTGCGTGTTCTTCTTCGCTTTCACCCTCTGTATGTTCATGTGCAGGTTTTGATTGTTCGGCACGCATTTTTCTAAGATCAAGAATAACTTTTTCAATATCTTTTTCATCTACAATAATTTCTTTTTTAAATTCTTCATTTTTATTGCTAACATTTGCAATTTTTTTATAGTCAGGAAGTTTCATTTCAGGTAATACTGCTGTTACTATTTTAAATTCTAAATCAGAACCTTTTGCTATTTTTGTAATTGTTATTTGTGGGCGACCGATAGCATCAATTTTATTTTCTTCTAATATTGTTGGGTATGCATCATAAAGAGCTTGTTCTGCCATTTCTTCTAATAGTTCCATCTCTTTTACATTTTCTTTTACAATAGCAGCAGGGGCTTTTCCTTTTCTAAAACCTGGTAATTCAAGTCTCTCTCCTATAATAGAAAGAGCTTTATCTTCGTGTTTTTCAAATTCTGCAACTTCTAATATTCCTTCTATTTCAACCTCACTTTTGTCTAATTTTTTTACTGTTATTTTCATATTGAGTCTAGTTTATATTGAAGAGAGCTTTTTGTCAAAAAATTAAAAATACCCTTCTTTTTGATTATGTAAGAAGGGTATTTTTTAAATATGACTTAATTAAATTAAGCAGATGCTAAACAAGTTCTAAAGTATATAAATTTATACTTTTTAAGGATTGAAACCATCTTAACGTTAATATAATCCCAAGTGTTCGTGTGTTTACTGTTTGGGGCATAAACATTAAGTGTTTTTAGTTCATCTTCTCTTATTAAACACCTGTTAAGTACATCGGAAAATCCAATTTCTGGACAATTAATTACGGCTTTTTTCCAGTTAGTTGCTCCAACTTCGAAGTTTAATTCTTTTTGAATCAAACTTAAAAAACTTGCCGTTTTCGGATCTTCATCTTTTTTCAAAAGAAGCAATATTTCTTTTAAATAAAATACCGCTTCGATTTTATTGGAAGCCTCGTTGAATTTTTCCAAATAAGATTGAATAAAAAGAGAGTTTTCTTCAGTCATTTTTTTCATGATCTTTGTTTTTAATATTTGTACTATGAATTTCTTTATATAATAGCATATAATTTAAGTTATGTCAAAACACCCCCACCAATAAATTGGTGGGGGTGTTTTTTGTTTTGTTCTATTAGAACCAGAATGCAACTAACAATGGAATGATTATCAATGCAATGATGTTCAATATTTTAATCATTGGGTTGATTGCTGGACCTGCAGTGTCTTTATAAGGGTCGCCAACAGTATCACCAGTAACAGCGGCCTTATGAGCATCACTACCTTTACCACCAAAGTTTCCAAGTTCAATATATTTCTTTGCATTGTCCCATGCACCTCCTCCGGAAGTCATTGAAATTGCTAAGAATATTCCTGTAACTATTGATCCAACTAGAAGTCCACCTAGAGCTTGTGGTCCAAGTATAAATCCAACTAATATTGGAGCTAATACTGGAATTAAAGCTGGAAGAATCATTTGTTTAATAGCATCTGTTGTAACTATATCTACGCATTTTACATAGTCAGGTTTTCCAGAGCCATCCATAATACCTTTTATTTCACGGAATTGTCTTCGTACTTCTTCAACAACTTTTCCAGCTGTTTTTCCAACAGCTTCCATACATAGTGCACCGAAGTAATAAGGTAGAAGTCCACCGATTAATAATCCAACAATAACTTTTGGATTACCAAGATCGAAAGTTAGTGTGTGTCCTAGATTTGCGAACTCTTGTGTATAAGAAGCAAACAATACTAATGCTGCTAATCCTGCTGAACCAATAGCATAACCTTTTGTAACAGCTTTTGTTGTATTTCCTACAGCATCAAGTGGATCAGTAACAGCACGAACACTTTCTGGTAATTCTGCCATTTCAGCGATACCACCAGCGTTGTCTGTAATAGGACCGAATGAATCGATAGCAACAATTATTCCTGTAAGTGAAAGCATTGCCATTGCAGCAACTGCTATTCCGTATAATCCTCCTAAATTATAAGAAGCTAAAATTCCAGCAACAATAGCAAGTAATGGTAGAGCAGTAGATTTCATTGAAACTGCTAGACCTTGAATTACGTTTGTTCCATGACCAGATACTGAAGCTTTTGCAATTGATCTTACTGGATTGTATGCAGTTGAAGTAAAGTATTCAGTAATAACAACTATAAGAGCAGTAACAGCAATACCTACTAGAGCACTCATATATAGTGCATTAACAGAATATATTGATTGATCACCCATTAACCATTTTGTGATTGGATAAAAACCAATAGCTGAAATAATTCCAGCTGCAATTAATCCTTTGTATAGAGCTCCCATGATATTGTTATTTTTTCCTAATTTAACAAACCATGTTCCAACAATAGAAGCGATAATTGCAACAGCACCAATTGCAAGAGGATATACGATTGCATTTCCATAACCAGCAAATACAAGTGAACCTAAAAGCATTGTTGCTACAGAAGTAACAGCATAAGTTTCAAATAAGTCAGCGGCCATACCAGCACAGTCACCAACATTGTCTCCAACATTATCAGCGATAACAGCAGGATTACGAGGATCATCTTCTGGAATACCAGCTTCAACTTTACCAACTAAGTCAGCTCCGACGTCTGCAGCTTTAGTAAAGATTCCTCCACCAAGTCTAGCAAATACTGAAATCAAACTTGCTCCGAATGATAATCCAATAAGAGCTTTAACAGCACCTTGTCCTACGAATTTTTCTGCGACGATATAAAATGTTGTAACTCCAAGTAGTGCAAGTCCAACAACAAGTAGTCCTGTAACTGCTCCACCTTTAAAAGCAATATCAAGAGCTTCTTTTAATCCCTTCTTTGCTTCTTCAGTTGTTCGAACATTTGCACGAACAGAAACATTCATACCAATATATCCAGCAAGAGCGGATAAGAATGCCCCAATAATGAAACTAAATGCTGTCATCCATCCTCCAATCATAGGAATAAAACCAATGACAAAGAATAATACAACTGCAATAATTCCGATTGTTTTATATTGACGATTTAAATAAGCCTTTGCTCCTTGTTGAATGGCAAGAGCAATATCTTGCATTTTTTTATCGCCAGTACCTTTACTCATGACAATTTTAATTAGAAACAAACCGTAGATAATAGCTACGATTGAAGAAACGAGAGCAAAAATAATAAATGGATTCATATATTTATTTTTTTAAATTAATAATTAATAATTTTTTCTAAAACTAAGCTTCTGTCCCATCATCCACAATACCATCATCTAATGTACTATCACTTTCAATAATTTCTTCACCATTAACACCTTTAATATCTATTCTCCATCCAGTAAGTTTTGCAGCAAGACGGACATTTTGACCACCCTTACCTATAGCAAGTGATAGTTGATCAGCTGCTACTTCTACTGTTGCTTTATGTTCATCTTCTATAACTTTAATAGTTAGAACGCGAGCTGGTGAAAGTGAACTTGAGATATAAGTTGCTGGATCAAAGGACCAAGGAATAATATCAATCTTCTCACCATTCAATTCACTCATAACTGTAGTTACACGAATACCTTTTTGTCCAACACATGATCCAACAGGATCTACGTGTTCGTCATTTGAATAAACTGCAATTTTTGAACGACTTCCTGCTTCACGAGCAATGGCTTTTATTTCAACAACACCACTAGCTATTTCAGGAGCTTCCATTGCAAACAATCCTTCTATCAATTGTGGATGAGTGCGGGAAAGTTTAAGATTTACTCCACGAGGAGTTTCTTCAACAGAATACAAGTATGCACGAATGCGTTCACCTCTTTTATAAAATTCTCCAGGAATTTGTTCTTCAGGTAAGATTATTCCAGTCGCACGATTGAAATCTATATAAACGATACCTCTTTCAACTTTTGAAACAAATCCATTTATAATTTCTCCTTCTTTACTACCATATTCATCAACAATCGCTCCACGTTCTGCTTCACGAATTTTTTGAATGATAACTTGTTTTGCTGTTTGAGCAGCAATACGTCCGTAATCTTCTTTTGCTTCAAGTGGAAAAATTATTTCTTCTTCAAGTTTTGCATCACTTTTTATTTTCTTTGCATCACCGATTAGGATGTGATGTTCTTCATTGAAGCGAACACGTTCATCGTCTTCAGCAATTTCTTCTTCCTCATCATCTTCAGCTGTCATTCTAACTAATGAATCATCAACAACTATTTTAACTTGGTAGAATTCCATTACCCCAGTATCTACATCTATTTTTGCACGAATTATCTGACCCTTTTTCCCGTAATCTTTTTTGTATGCGGCGGCTAGTGCTTGCTCTATAGCATCTATTATTTTCTCGTGCGGAATCTTTCTTTCTGTTTCGAGTTGCTCAAGCGCCGACTTCATTGTTTTTAAATCCAACATATATATAATTACGAACTAATGATTACTCCTGCCCGCAATGCTTACAGCATAGCTGTTGCAGGCGGGAATTGATAATTAAGATTCGTTTTTTATTTAATTTTACTTACTATTAAATTGTTTTTCTAGAAAACCACGTTTTATTAAGGGTTTTTTAAAAATAAAAGCCCGGTTTCGAGGACGGACTTACACGTAAATACTACTATAGAGATGCCTTTTGGTCAATATATTTAGATAATGTGAACACACATTACACTTTTAAATGAAAACAGTCATATGCATACGTACATTACCGTTTTTTATTGACATTTTATAAAATTAATGTACTATTTGAGTAAATATAAAAACAATGTAACTAATTAAAAACTTAATAAAATGAAAACAAATGAAAAAATTCTTCCTAAAAGTGCATTGTAGATAGGGGTTTAACCCCTATCTACAAAAGTGATGTACTTATAAAAATGAATCAAATTGAATTCATTAAAGCATTTGAAGGCATGTTTGCCACAGTTTTTCAGTAATTTAAAATAAAAATAAATTTTAAAAAGGAGGTATAAGATGAAAAATAAAATTAACGGCTGTTGGCTTACTGTAAACAAACAGTGTCAAATGCGATGTAAGTGGTGTTATATTAAAGGCAGTAATTATACCAAAGAAGAAATGGATATAATGCTCGCTGTAAAATTAATTGACATTATGTACGATATGGGAGTCAATACCTGTAAAATACTTGGTGGTGAACCGTCAATTTACTCAGAGATTATTCCTTTATTAAATAAAATAAAAGATAAAGGGATGAAATCCATTGTTATTACCAATGGATTAGTATATGAGAATAAGGAAATTATGTCTAGGCATTTTGATGCCGGTCTTACAAATTTAATTATTTCTCTAAAGGCTGGTTCAAGGGAGTCATACAAAAAATTAACAAAAACTGATACGTACGAAAAGGTTTTAAAATCAATTTCAAACTTATCGGATTTTAGCGGTGGAGTTACTATTACCATTGCGGCTAATATTGAAAATGAAATCAATAAAATGATTGAAGATTCTTTATCTGCTGGTGCAAAATTTATTAATTTACATTTTTGCTCCCCCACAGTAATGGACTTTAAATCAAATGGTGATTATTTATTATCACCAGAAAAGGCTGCGAGTTGTTTAGTTAAAGCTGTTGATTTTCTTGAAAAAAGAAATGCTCATTACAATGTGCAAATATCTATTCCCTTTTGCCTTTTTGATCCATCTTTTTTGTTGGAGCTAATTAAAAAAGACCGTCTAACATCTGGTTGCATTTTAATAAAACAAAGTGGAATTATATTTGATGTTAAGGGTCAGGCTGGTTTTTGTAATCACCTTATGGATTTCCCGTTTGGAACATATGGAAATGATTTTACAAATGCACAAAGCTTACAAAAATTGTATTTTGGGCAAAAAGAAATGTTCAGTGTAATTAACAGGGCTCCAAGTACTAAGTGCTTAAATTGTCCAGTTAGTAATTTATGCTGTGGAGGTTGTCCATTAAAATGGACATGCTATAATCCCAAAAAACATATAGTTGGGGGAGAAAAACTTTCTATTTTAAATGAAAATTTTAATAAATAAACTAATTTAACTAATAAGGTGTTTGTATTTTAATACAAACACCTTATTTTTTTATGATACAATATATTTATGTTTAAATATAACATCATAATTGATAAAAAACTTAATAAAAATGAAATTATTACTTATGAAAAAAGTTTAATTTATAGTAAATTAAACTTACTAAATGAAAACTGGAATTTAAATAAAGAAAAAAAACTAATTGATTTATTAAATGAGGATTTTGAATTAAAAAATATAAAATATAATTTTAAATATTACTTAATAACAAGACCTCGCTCTGGTTATGATAGAAATAAAAAACATATATATATTACCATTCGTATAAGAGATATATCTATGACAATAGCACATGAGATCCACCATATATTTTTTATGAACAATTTTCGGTCTATTCTAGAAAAGAAATACAGTTTATCTGAAAAACAAATAGGTGAATTGAAAGAAATAATGATTTTTATGATAAATCAAAAGAAATACAAAGATATTATCTTAGTAAAGGATACTACTTATAAAGACATTGTTATAATTCAATCAAAAATGTTAAAAATATGGAACAAAAGAAAGGATTTTAATGATTTTTTGGGAAAAGCTGTTAAATTGTATTTAAAAACATATTATTAAATAATTGATTATTTTTTTTGTTTTGATAATATATAAGTGTAGATTACTAGTTTGTACATTAAAAAAGGAGGTAAAAATGAGAGCATCAGATTTTTTAAAAAAGACTACTAAAGTTTCTAAAAGAAGTTTTAAAAAACGTAGCATGGGAATCTCGGTAAATTTTACTGCAATGTGTGATGGAGACTGCGGTGATGGTGTTTGTGGACAGTGTGACTAGGAACACTGTTTCTTAATTTAAAAATAGAGTATTTGTGTTAAAACGCAAATACTCTATTTTATTTTTTAAATAATAATTTATATAATTTGTCACTTTTACTCCATGAGTAAGGAAGTAAGTACACTTATTAGATAGGGGGTTTAATCCCTATCTACCACTATCTGCAGGGTTTTGTTTTTTAATTATGAAAATAAAATTTAATAAAAAATTAGATAAGGAAGTATATATGGATTTTTATAATCTAGTTTTTAATGGTGCTGATTTTGGTAAAAAAATACGCGATGATCATCCGAATATAAATAAAGAAAACTATATTCAATACATAGATGATTTTTATAAATTAAATAAAAAGGAATTAGAGGCTACTCTTAAAGATACAGAATTGTGTTTCAATGAAATAAAAAATACCTTATTTTTCGAATTAAAAGATTATTTTAGAAAAGATTATTCTGATAAAGATTATACATGCTATCTGTCTATTTTTAATTGTAATCCACGTTATCTTGATACAAAAAGTTTTCAAGTTTATTTTAAGCGCTCTCATAATATGAGAAAGGAAGTTATTGCTCATGAGTTAACCCATTTCGCTTTTTATGATTTTTGTTATGAATTTGATATTAAAGATGGAAAAATTCTTTGGGAATTGTCTGAAATTTTTAATGTTATTTTTCTTAATATTCCAGCCATGCAAAAAACTATTGGATCAGAAGAATTTTTATTTTATCCTGATTTGCGAGACAAGCTTGAAATAGTAAAAGAAATTTGGAAAAAAGAAAAAAATCCTGTTAATTTTATTAAAAAGTCTATAGAGTATATAAAAATTAAAAATAAAGAAATCAGAGAGAAAAGCAATACATAAATACAGGAGGCGAGGCTCCTGTATTTATGTATTTAATTAACCCTTTTAATTATATAATGTCTAGACGTCTGTCCACCTAGACATTAAACAGTCACCCATTATTTATTTGTGGATAACTTTTTATTGATGTATTTTTTATGTTATACTATTAAGTAATTATCTTATTATTATTTTAATAGCAAAATTTTTTTCAATATGAAATTATTAAAAGTTTTCTCCTTGAGTTCTGTTGTTTTTCTGTCACTTCTCCTAGTGACACCTACTTTTGCGGCAGTCACAACTTCTGCTTCTACTAAATCTGCACAAGATAATTCTATAATTATTGCAACTACAAATATATATAATGCAAAAATAGTTTCTCAAAAAGGAGCTGATGTTGATATATCTTTTGATGTTTCAAATAGAGAAGGCGCTCAGTCTGGACTCAAATACAGTGTGAACCTTGTTAAGAATATAAAAAATAATCAAACCATGTCAGATGTGTTTGTTTTTCCAGAAATTTTTAATATTGGAGAACATACTGTTATCAGAAAATCTATTACATATAAAGCCCCTGATGATTTAGATGGTGAATATAATGTTATCATCGAAATAAAAAATAACAGTGGTCTTCCTTTGGCTTTTGGTGATGCTGGAACAATAAAACTTGTTGCAACAGTAAAAGATGTAAAAAATGTAGAAATTCTACCGGAAACTTGCATTCTTTCTATTGAAGGAGAGAAAAATCATACTATATATAACATTAATCAAGGGGTTGATATAGCTCCTTCTGAAAACCTTCTTCTTACTTGTACCGCATTGAATGATTTAAAAGTAGAAACAAAAGTTACTCCCTCATATGAAACTCATTATCGTAATTTAGATGGTGAGATTGTTTCCACAACAGGTGGAAGTATTACACCAATAACATTTAAAGCAGGAGAAAAAAAGGTTGTTATGATTAGACTTCCAAAAGCAACTAGTCCTCAAGCCTATATGATAAAAACAGCTTTAAAGTCAGATAATGTTTATTCAAATTACATTACGGCTTATTATGTTATCCAAGGAGAGAGTGCCACAATTCAAAGTGTTTCTTTAGATAAAGATTATTATACAACAGGGGATACTGCTAAACTTTCTTTATTTTGGATGTCATCAGCTGATAGCTTTTCAGGTAGTCGTGCAAGTTTAAAAGGAGCAAAACCTTTAGACGTCACACTAGTTGCTTCAATTAAAGATAATAATCAAAAGGATTGTGTTAATCCTATCACTCAAATTTTTTCTGATAATAAAAATGGAGGAATAGTAACAATTCCTCTTCCTATTATTATAAATTGTAAAACCCCTCAGGCTTCAGTTGAGTTAAAAAATTCAAAGGGTGACATCTTGGCTCAAAAACAACTTTCTTTTGGAGTAAAACCAAAAACAGAATTAATGCCAGTAAATATATCTTCTAATAAAAATATTATCACAATAATTTTTGGAGTTCTTGTCGTCGCAGGAATTACTATTTACTTTATTAATCTAAAAAAGAAAAAAGATCATGCCAAGCATAATCTTTCTAAATAAAATGAAACGACCATTTAATAAATATTTTATAGGATTAATATTTGTACTATGTGTAGTATTTATTCCTAGTAATAAAGTTCATGCTGATGTTTCATATTCTTGTCTTAATTGGGTCACTTATACTCAATATGATACAGGATGTGACCCATTTGATCCTCGTTGTAATGTAAATAATGTAGTTGCTACATATAAATACTGTTCTCAATGGGACCCTCTTGGTGTATATATAACTTTAAACGGTTATGAATTTGGTAAAGGTGTTACATTCAAGGCAGATGCTTATGCTACATATGCTAATACAACAAATTCTTATATTAATGAAGTATTAGTAGTTGCTGTCGCAAATGGCATTAGCCATACCATTATGGATACTATTTTTGATAAAACCTCTGAATCTCTTTTTAGCTCAAACACATATCATTATGGAGATATTTATTATAAAAATCTTCATGGGTCTGCAAACTTCACAACTCCGTCTACTGCAGGTAGTTATTCTCTAACATATCAGGCTAGTTCTAGAGATATTGTGTCGTATACAAACACATGTACTAGTGGATATACAGATTATAATTATTGTCCGGATAATGATCCGTGGTGTCAGTTCGGACATTATTCACAATGGGTTTGTACAGGATATTCTTCTACTCCTGTTTATAGGGTTTCAAATAAATCATTTTCAGGCTCCGTCCCTTATGTAGTAGTAGATGCATTGACAGCTACAACAATAGTTAAGCCAACTTCTGTTGTAGCAGGAGGTCAAGTATCACTAAGTTGGTCTTCAACAGGAGCAAAATCTTGTTATTGTTATTATTCTAATGGTGGAGGAAATTGTTTTGCTGGGTATAGTGGAGATACTACAAAAGGAAAAATAGATAATATAACTATAAATTCAGCTAATACATTTAATGTTGTCTGTAGTAACTATACATCACAACAAGAACCATATGGGGATTATTATCACTTATCAATGAATGGAGGACCGCATCCGTGGGATCATACACAAGGTTCTGTAGCATTAAATCCAGTGAATAGTGCTGGTTCAATTATTCCTGTTATGAATACTTACTATCAAGTAGATGAAATAGGGAATTTAGATAGTCAAGAAAGTTTAAATGAGTATAGAGATGGGTGGGGGTTTGATCATTTCATTGATCCAGCAACCGGTAAAATTGTAACATGGACATATATTCCACCAGTACAATAATTAATTAATACTTATTCAAAAATACCCTTATATTTGAGGGTATTTTTGTGTTTAAAATCAATTAATCTTACATGTGGATAACCCCCTTGACAAAACTACATAAAGGTTAGATAATATAGTTAAACATATCGAAATTCTTTGATATA
>Ga0302292_1001498_pt1 | contig 14947 bp, 11 predicted proteins | sample III_Fen_N2_1_FD_194553 | JGI IMG/M metagenome (GOLD analysis project Ga0302292, IMG submission 194553) | Peat permafrost microbial communities from Stordalen Mire near Abisko, Sweden - III_Fen_N2_1 | ecosystem: Environmental > Terrestrial > Soil > Wetlands > Permafrost | place: Sweden: Abisko...
AGACGGTCGTTTTGCTCTATCGATAACCTGAGTTTTGTGATTTCGGAATTGATAGAGAAAGAGATTGCCAGTGGTATATACAATGTAGGTGATGATGAGAGTTTATCGACAAATGAATTGATTATACTTATGGCTACTTCTATAAATAAACCTGTTAGAATTTGGAAGTGGAACAAAACATTGGTACAATTGGTAGCGAAAGTGGGTACATTATTTCATTTACCCCTTAATACCGAGCGGTTACATAAATTAACAGATAACTACGTCGTTTCTAATGCAAAAATAAAACAGGCATTGGGAATAGACAAAATGCCTTTCCGGGCTGAAGACGGGTTCAAGAAGACGGTGAAAAGCTTTTAATCAGTAGACAGTAGGCTGTAAAACAGTAAGCAGTCAATAGTTGGCAGTAGGCAGTAAACAGTATGCACAGTTTTGAGTTCAGAGTAGGAAGCAACATGTAAAGGTTAATTCAAATAATGATATATATATTATTATTCATTTTATTATTTGCGGTTGAATTGATTTATTTTAGAATCGCCGACCATTTTAATATTATTGATAAACCGAATGAACGGAGTTTGCATAAGCAGGTAACGCTGCAAGGGGGTGGGATAATTGTTTATATAGGTGTTTTATTATATTCATTCGTAAGTGGATTTCATTACCCTTGGTTTCTGGTGGGTATTACTCTTATTTTTATGGTGAGTCTGGCGGATGATATTCGTCCTCAATCACCTAAGCTTAGACTGATAATCCATTTTATCTCGATGGCATTGATATTCTATCAGTGGGGTTTGTTTACAATGCCCTGGTATCTTAGTATCGTAGCTTGCATTGTGAGCGTAGGGATATTGAATGCTTATAATTTTATGGATGGTATCAATGGTATTACGGGGGGATATAGCCTTATAATTGCACTCGCCTTGTTATATATCAATAATCAGAAAGTGTCATTTGCTGATAATCGATTACTATACCTGTTTCTTCTATCTTTACTCGTCTTTAATTTTTTTAATTTCAGAACCAAGGCAAAATGTTTCGCCGGTGATGTGGGAGCCATTTCAATAGCTTTTTTATTGGTGTTTTTAATTGGCAGACTCATTATTGTGACTAAAGATTTTAGCTATATTATTTTACTTGCAGTTTATGGTGTTGATTCCGTTTTGACTATTATTCATCGATTAATTCTTAAAGAAAATATTTTTCAGCCTCACCGTAAACATGCTTATCAGTTACTTGCCAATGAACTGAAAGTGCCGCATTTAAGGGTATCTATATTTTATGCGTTACTTCAGGGCATTATTATGTTAGGGTTCTTCTATTTTAAGTCCCATTCATATATTTATTTAGTTTCAGTGATTGCAATATTGTCAATGGCATATGTTTTGTTGAAGATGAAATACTTTCATTTGCATAAAATATAGTTAGCTTACTTTGAGTGGGAGTGCGACTTAAAGTCGCGACCCCACTATTTGGGTAAATAGGCAAAATAGTAAGTCAGAGTTTGGGACGGAAACCCCGACAAAACAAAAATAACTTTTTTTAAATACACTACGGGTTAGTTTTATAAACCAGATGCAATATATGTTATTACTATACGTTGATTACGCAAGTTGTTGGAGATAATTTAAGCTCAAGCAGTTTTGTATTGCGAGCGAATTGTAGAAATGAACATTATGGTATCATTTTTACGTTATATTCTAAATTTTCAGAAAAGCTTGTTTGATAAAAAAATAATTTTTCATGAAACGGGCATTGGAAACGAGGGCTTAAACTAAAAGACCATGTCCCGATAGCTATCAGGATGCGAGTTCCATGGGCAACTATTAAAAAATAAAAATGAACGTATGAAACGAGCATGAACGTAGGCGTTCACCAAAGAAGATGAATCAACGGGAGATAAAATCTTACATGCGAGTTCCATACGACCTTTTAAAAACAATTATTATCGTATGAAAATTATTGATACAAAATTATTAGATTCCGTAACAGAAGAAGCAAAAAAAAACCGAGGTTACGAATGAATTATAACCTCCATAAGAGCCTGGATTCAAAATCACAGCGATTACTCAATGCTTTAGAACTAAATACAAAGCTTCCCATTCATCGCCATCAACACACTACGGAAACATATATTGTATTGCGTGGCAGTATCTGAGTGTTATTGTATAATCACAATTGTGAAATTGAACAAGCAATTATTTTGAATCCCAGCGAAGGTAATTATGGAGTAGATATTCCAATTGGTCGATGGCATAGTTTGGAAGTATTGGAATCCGGTACAGTTATCTTTGAAGTGAAAGATGGACCTTATATGCCTATTGAAGAAAAGGATATGTTGTAAATGAATCTACTTTGTTGATTTCACTACATCACTTTGAAGAAACTGACAATAATAGAAAATAATTGTCAGTTCTTTTTATTTATTAGCCCCAAAACTACGAGTTATGTATAAATACCAACCTAAACATATTTTATTATTTCTGATGGCATTTATGTTATTGGGATGTAATGATCCGGCGCATTCGCCATATCCGGAAGTGAATTTTGTTCGAAAAGCTGTAATACCTGCTGTTTGTAGAGCTTCTGCTGTGTCGTTTGTATTGGATAGCAAGGGGTATGTGGCTTTGGGTCGCAACGGTAATGGTGGTCTAAAGGATTGTTGGCAATATGATCCCACCCAAGATACTTGGACGGAAAAAGCGGGATTTCCCGGTACTGCCCGTGTAAAGGCTATGGCTGCAGTGGCTAATGGGAAAGCGTATGTCGGGTTGGGATTTGATCCAACTTATTCTGTTTACTCTAATCAGAGTGCTTACCTGACTGACTTTTGGATGTATGACCCGAACAATGACACCTGGATACAAAAAGCCAAATTTCCGGGGACAGAAACAGATGCTTGTGTCAGTTTTACAATTGGAAATGAAATATACATTGGGTCGGGATTTGACGGACACGGATTTGGATCGGAATTTTGGAAATATAATCCTGATAATGATACCTGGACAAGAATAGTCGATTTTCCCGGGGCAAAACGATTTGGTGCAACTTTGTGTTCAAACGGCACGCAAGTGTATTTTGGAACAGGATATAGCACGTATAATCAAAGTGACTGGTGGGAGTACTTCCCGGCAACAGATTCATGGAAGAAACGCAATTCAATGCCGGACAATGGTAGGGTGAATGCACTGTCACTGATTGTCAATAATCGGATTTTTGTTACTACCGGTCGTAATTTTGCCGGCAATTATACAGGTGGTGGTGTTCGATCGGATATACTTGAATATAACAGTACTAAGGGTGTATGGTATAAACGAGGTAGTATTCTGGAGGGTGCTCGCGAGAATGCGGTTGCATTTACCATTGATGGGAAGGCTTATATTGGACTGGGTGAAAATGATACCGAGATTTTAAATGATTTTTGGTGTTTTGAACCGTAATTAGTTGATACTTCGACTACGCTCAGTACAAGAGATCGACTACGCTCAGTACAAGTTCGACTACGCTCAGTACGAGAGTTCGACTACGCTCAGTACAAGAGTTCGACTATGCTTAGTACTAGTTCGAATATGCTCACTAACAAAAGTTTATAGTTGACAGTTAATAGTTTCCAGTAGGCAGTTCTGAGTATTTAGTTGGGAGTTCATAGTTTATAATTTTTTATTGGAAATAGCGCATGTCAAAAATACAATATATTCTCATATTTCTCATATTTCTCCCTTTTCTTACTCACGCTCAAAACGATACAATAAAGTATGAAGTTGGTGTTTTGGGAGTGGCTTCAACGGGAACCTATTCATCATTTTGGCTTCAGAATAATCGATATGGAGCTATTTCCAGTTCGCCGGTAAGTGCTGATGGGTGGGTGGGCTTTTCTAAGGATTTAACGCGAAAGTCAAGTTTGTTTGATTATGGTTTTAAGGCCAGCATTTTGCTACAAACTGCTCCTCAAAAAACCAATGTTTATTTTCATGAATTTTATGCAAAAGCAAGGTTTTCTGTTTTTGATTTAGTTATAGGCGCGCGTGAAGAGCACTTTGGAAATCAAGACTCCACATTGTCGTGTGGTGGTTTCCTTTTTTCCCGGAATGCTCGCCCCATGCCTAAAGTAACGGTTGGAATTGAGCATTTCACACCTGTTCCTTTTACGAATGGTTATTTAGAAATAAAAGGAGCAATATCACACGGCTGGTTCACAGACAATATATATACTTCAAACCTTCTTCTCCATCACAAATATCTTTATGCTCGAATTGGAGGTCGTTTGCCGGTACATATTCAATATGGAATCGATCATGTAGCGCAATGGGGTGGTAATGTTCTCGGTCCTGGTCAACAACCAACTAGTTTAAATGATTATATAAGAATTTTTTTTGGACGTTCTGGAGGTTCAAATGCTCTACTTGGAGATCAAATAAATGCATTGGGAAATCATATTATTTCGCAAAGCATGAAATTGGAAGCAGATATTTCAGATTTCAAAGTATCCGGATATTGGCAAAACCTTTCTGAAGATGGACCGATACGGGTAATATGGAACTCAATGGGTCTAAGGGATGGATTATGGGGAGTCACCATTCGAAATTCAAAAATTCCATTCGTGAAGGGGATAGTATATGAGTACCTGAATACTTCCGATCAATCGGGACCCTACCACGATAAGGATGGACTAATATACGGAGGAGCAGATGATTATTTTAATAATAATATTTATCAGAATGGATGGAGTTATTTTTCACGAACCATTGGGACACCACTCATAACATCACCGATTTATAATCATAATGGAGTTGTAAATATCCTAAATAATAGAGTTCAAGCACATCATTTTGCAATTGAGGGTAATGTGTCGGGTTATGAATTCAAGTATTTAATGACGGTTAGTAAAAATTATGGTACATATCATGGGCTAATTGCAACGGATAAGATAAAAAACACATCCCTTCTATTGGAAGTAAAGAAAGATTTTCCAACATTAAACCATATTCAATGTGTGGTTTCAGTGGGAGCTGACGTAGGAAAAATGTACGGAAATTCAGTGGGTTGCATGTTCTCTATCCGCAAAACAGGAAATTTATTTCATTATTGATTGAAAAGTGTTTTACAAATATAAAAATATTGTATATATTTGTATTTTGTAAAATATAACTATAATTATTGGCAAAAATTGATGATGTGATTTTGTAACTGCTTGTTATATAGCTTTCAAAATTACTGGAGAAGTTTTTAATATGAACTTAATGTATGGAATTATTTAAGCTTAAATTGCGCAATATATTTGAAATAATAATGAGAACTTCATTGATCAATCGTTGGATTGTGCTTGCAGTTGATTTATTATTATGTTTTTTTGGATTTCTACTTTCAGTTTTAATTCTTCAACTAAATAATGTTTATTCTGTAGAATTACATGCTGTAATAATCACAGGCAGCGTATTTTTCTCAAGTTTATTAGCTGCTTTTCTTATTGCCAAACCTTATAGAGGTCTTATTCGTCATTCCAATTTAGTTGAGATGTGGAGGGTTGTAGTTTCCATTCTTTTTTCATCAATAATTCTATACTTGTTTGTATTGATTGTGGGATGTAAAATTCCACATTCGTTTTTATTTATTCAGAACATATTTTTTATTAGTGTTTTTTTACTGCTGCTTATGCGGTATTGTGTTGTTCAATTGTACAACTATTCGGTTAATTATACAATAGAAGTACGAAATAAACTACTGGTTTACGAAATTAACATGCATAGTATTGCTTTAGCACAATGGCTCAATAAAAGTGAATCAAAGAAATATCAGGCCAAAGGTTTTGTTACCCGCAATAAAGATGCTAAACGAACCCGTATTCAAGGGCTACCGGTGCATTATATGGTAGCAGATAATATGGATTGGTTTCTCAGAAAAAATGAGATTAATACTATTTTATTTCCAGATTATCAATGCGTAAGAAAAGAAAAGGAATTCGTAGCAAACTGTTTGGATAGAGGACTTACAGTATTGGTTTCACCACCTTTCGAGGATTTAGATTCCAATAACAAGGTTCAGTATCAAATGAAACCCATCCAATTTGAGGATTTGCTGGGTAGGGAAGAAATTCAGATTGATTTGGATATAATCGAAGCTCAGACTAACAATAAGACAATTCTTATTACAGGTGCTGCCGGATCAATAGGTAGCGAACTTGTACGTCAGTTGGCTGCATTCAATCCTCAATTGTTATTGTTTTTTGATACTGCAGAAACTCCGCTTCATAATTTGAGGCTGGAAATGGAAAGAAGTTATCCAGAATTGAAATTTGAAGCAATTATTGGTGACGTGCGCAATGAAACTATGTTGGATTTTGTATTTCGAAAATATAATCCACAAATCGTGTATCACGCAGCCGCCTATAAACATGTGCCGTTAATGGAAGAGAATCCCTGTGAAGCTATACTAACTAATGTGCAAGGGACAATGAATTTGAGCAATATAGCTGCACACTATAATGTGGAAAGTTTTGTAATGATTTCAACCGATAAGGCTGTAAATCCTACCAACATAATGGGTGCTTCAAAACGAATTGCTGAGATTTATGTTCAATCATTGGCGGAAGAATGTAGAAAGAAGGGGATGAATATCAGTTTTGTAACCACTCGTTTTGGAAATGTGCTGGGATCCAATGGGTCAGTTATTCCATATTTTAAAGAACAGATTGAAAAAGGAGGTCCGGTGACAGTAACGCATCCGGATATTATCCGTTATTTCATGACTATTCCTGAAGCATGCAGGTTGGTACTTGAGGCAGCTTCATTTGGGAACTCCGGCGAGATCTATGTATTTGATATGGGTAGTCCTGTAAAAATTGTAGATTTAGCTAAACGTATGATTGAGCTGGCAGGTTTTGTTCCGGACAAGGATATACAAATTGAATACATAGGATTACGTCCGGGAGAAAAGCTTTATGAAGAGCTATTGAACGATAAAGAACACACCATCCCAACCAAGCATGAAAAGATAACAGTTGCTACTGTTAGAAAGTATGAATATGAAAAGGTATTGGACTCGATACAAGAACTTATTCAATACTCTAATAACTTTGATGTGGAAAACACTGTGAGATCGATGAAGAAATTGGTTTCAGAATTTAAGAGCAAAAATTCACCTTTTAGCGAATTTGATGTATAGAAGTTTTTATCCTCTTTCTAAAAAAGCAAACAGTTTAACTGTTTGCTTTTTTTTTACAATCTAACTATCTTCTAGTTTTTTTGAATTATAATTATTACTTTTGCTTATCATTGATAATGATAATTTTTCTTGTTGAAAAATACAGTTATTTTTAGTCTACTTAAATCCACAACGAGTTAAATGAAATTTGTGAAGTTCCAATCTGAATTTAACTGCTAAGGCAGATTTACATGCATTGTCAATGAAATTGACTAATAAAGAGTACACCAAATACACTTGTTTTGCATTTTAAAAATAGATTTAGATAATAATCTAAATGCTTGGTTTATTTGTTGTTAATTGCTTAATGCCGAATTAAAATTTTAAATCTGAGCTTAAAATATACATACAGACTGCACATTATATAAACGTTAGAATGATTTTCTCAACTCAAAAGGCCAAAATGTCGTTGCGAAACAACAGGAAAGTGATTGAGAATTATTTCTCGCTTACCACATTGCAATTGCTCAATTCATTGTTTATTCTGGTTATTTACCCCTATTTAATTAGAACATTGGGGATAACGCAATATGGTTTATATGTTTTTGCTTTTTCAATAGCTAATTATGTGAATGTGATTGTAACTTTTGGATACAATATACACGGTGTAAGGGAAGTGTCATTGAATCGTGACAATAACGCGAACCTGTCCAAGATTCTTTCAAATCTTCTGTCATCACAGGTTTACTTATTTCTTGCATGTTTTTTAATGCTGATTGTTACAGTTTATTTCATCCCATTTACAAGGGAAAATTACTGGCTCTATGTGGTTTGTGGTTTATCAGCATTTAGTCCGATTTTGTTCCCGACGTGGTTTTTTCAGGGAATGGAACAAATGAAATATATAACAATTTTGCAACTGGCAATAAAGCTATTTTCGTTGCCGTTTATTTTGTTTTTAGTCAAAACTCCTCAAGACTTGCTTTTGTATGCCATAATTAATACTACTTCCACCTTGATTGGTTCTTTGCTGGCTATACTTTTGATTAAGTATCATTTTAAGATAGATTTGGTTTTTAAGCCAGTCCGTGAGTTTAAACTATACATGAAAGAGGCACTCCCATTTTTTTGGGGAAGTGCTGCCAGTGTAATTAAGATGCAAAGTCCAGCTTTTTTTGCCGGCACTTTTATTTCAATGGCCAGTGTAGCTTATTATGATTTGGCAAGTAAAATAGTGCTTTTAATTGCGACTCTTTTATCCAATATAAATAATGCCTTTTACCCGAAAATTGTTAAGGAGCAAAATTCGAACATGGTTAGAAAAGCGCTAATTGGGCTTGCTATCATTTGTGTAATTGCGGTTTTATTTATATTTATCGGAGGCAAGTACATTGTTTTCTTGCTTGGAGGGAAATTAATGATTGAATCATACTCGTTAATGACTATTTTATCAGCAATTATACCTTGTTGGGTTATTGTGGGTAGTATTCAGCTTTTTATTTTGATTCCACTGAAACGATACAAGTCTGTCGCAATATCACAAACCATTGCATTTATTATATATATGATTCTTACCATTATAGGCTCGGTGATATTTAAGAATATTTTTTGGATTGCTGTAGCTATGTCTGTTTCCGGCGTTGCGGAATTGTGTTATAATTTTGTGATAGTCAGAAAACATAATTTACTTAGCAAGTTAAAGCCTGTTTAAAATGAAAAGTATCACCTTTTTACTTCCCGGAGCGGGCACTAATCCCATTGGTGGCTATAAAGTAGTTTATGAATATGCTAACCGTTTACAACTGGATGGTTTTAATGTAAAAATCATTTATGCTGCTTCCTTATTTTTTAAAGAACAAACTATTGGATTGAAGATCAGAAGCTGTCTGAGGTATTTATATCGATTGTTGTTTCAGAATTATACATGTAAATCATGGTTTAAACTTGAGAAAGGAATAGAAGAAATTTGGATTTGGAGTTTGGACGTAAACAACATACCAGTAACGGATATAATTGTAGCAACTTCATGGGAAACAGCAGAATATTTAGATACTTATTCAAATGAAATTGCATCAAGAAAGCTATATTTGATACAAGGATATGAAGTTTGGAAAACATCAAATATCGAAAGACTTTTGGCTACATGGAAATCAAAATTGGAAAAAATAGTAATTGCACCATGGTTACAGGATATTGCAAATAAGATGGTGGAGAAATCTATTTTAATTGAAAATGGATTTGATTTAAATTGCTTTAAACTAAATGTGCCCATTGCTGAACGAAATCCATACAATTTATGTATGTTATACCATACTTCAATTTTGAAGGGCTTTCAAGATGGTTTTAGAGCTATTAAAATTGTGAGAGAGATCTATCCTCATATTAGATTGAATCTTTTTGGAGTTTATAAGAAACCATCTAATTTGCCAGATTGGGTTAATTATTTTCAAAAACCGGATAAGATGTTACACAATAGAATATATAATGAATCGTCTATTTTTATCGGTCCAAGTCATACTGAAGGATTTTGTTTAACACCTCCTGAGGCTATGCTATGTGGTTGTGCTATTGTATGTACTGATATTGGTGGATATACAGTATTATGTAAACATGAAGAAACTGCATTGATTAGCCCCGTAAATGACGCTAAGTCAATGGCGGACAATATTATTCGGTTAATAAGAGATCAAAATCTTAGATTTCAATTAGCTAAAAATGGCAATACTGTTGTTAGAAATTATACATGGGATAGATCCTATGGAAAGCTCTTGGGCTTAATAAATAATGTGTCAACAAGATAATAGAGTCTATTACTTAATAAATCAAGTTGCGTAAGTAAAATCTGCAAGTGTCAACTTTATTAATACTTATATTCGTTCTTATTTCATTTTTTTGTTTCTTGCCTAAAAATGAAAAACTAAACTCAATCATGTATTTTGTTATTGGGTTCGGGCTTATTTTTGTCGCAGGTTTAAGAAAGGAAGGTGTAGATCAGGATTATCAAAGTTATTTGTCTGAATTTTTTGAACCAGGTTCGATCTTGGAGAGTTCATTTGGTTTGATTGTTAGCCTTATCAAGCATTTTACATATAATCCGGTTTATATGTTTCTTCTATATGCAGCCATTGGAGTGACTATCAACATTATTGCTATAAGGCAACTCACCGATTTATACATTTGCTCTCTCTTAATTTATTTTTCCTGGTTTTTTTTGTTGCATGATATGACTCAAATAAGGGTTGGGGTTTCATGTGCATTTTTGTTGTTATCCATTAAACCGCTGTATGAGCGAAAGTATTTAATTATTTTTGTCTTTTTTCTGTTTGCCATTTTCTTTCATTATTCTGCAATAATCATTATCTTTATTCTGTTTTTATCACCAAAGAGAATAAGCCGAAAGAAATGGTTTTATATCGTTCCTCTTGGATATATAATCCATTTTTTCAATTTAAGCATAATGTCATTGTTAAGAAAGGAACTTTTGTTTGAAAAGGTTGAACTTTATAATGATTTAAACTCAAGTGACTTTGCCGGTTTTAGCCATATCAATGTTTTTAATCCGGTATATTTGTCAAATATAATTATTTTCTATTTTTTGCTTTATCATATTGAACGAATACATAATGAAAATAAATATGCTTATCTGCTGATTAAAATATATGGCCTGGCAATATTCTCTTTTACAGCTTTATCGTCGATTACAGTAGTTGCAGCCAGAACCAACGAATTTTTCGGTGTAGTTCAAATTATATTAATTCCTACAGTGGTATATTGTATTAAACCCATTGCCATCCCAAGAGCTATGATTGTCGTTTTTGCTGCTTTTTCATTGTGGGTAATGTTATACTTTAATCATTTAATTTCGTAGAGTATGAATATCTCTGTTTGTATTGCTACATACAATGGTGAAAGATATATCAAGGATCAACTAGAATCCATTTTAATACAGCTTGGGGATGATTCTGAGGTAATTGTATCTGATGATGGCTCTACTGATAGGACATTGGATATTATTCGATTGTTGAATGATAAAAGGATTAAAATTTTTGAAAATAAAAATCGTAAGGGTTTTGTATCCAATTTTGAAAATGCCTTAAGGCAATCTTCTGGAAAGTATATATTTTTGTCGGATCAGGACGACTATTGGCTCCCCGATAAAGTTAATGTGATTTTGAAGCATCTTGAAAATTATTTGCTCGTTTGTTCTAATGGGAAGCTTACAGATGAGAATTTGAATGTGTTTGATGAGTCTTTTTTTGAGTATTTAAATGCCGGTACTGGTATTCTGAAGAATTTCTTTAAAATCAGGTATTATGGATTTGGAATGGCATTCAGAAAGGAATTGCTGGAATTTGCCCTCCCGTTTCCAAACCAAAAATTTGTAGGACACGATATGATGTTGGGAGTTTTAGCAGATTACATGAAAAGTTCATTTTTTGAATGGACTCCATTGACTTTATATCGCAGGCATGGAAATAATATTTCAACTGTTCGGTTAGATAAAAAGAGTATTTTATATAATATGCTGAATCCCCGAAAGCTGGTAAGATTAATTTATTCACGGATTATTACCTTTTATGTATTCATTATTTTATACATACGGGTGGTAAGCATTGGGAGACAAAAAAGATTCAATAATTTTAATAATTAACAGTTTGGCATTAGAATGTTGTATTCTGAATTTCAAATTTAAAATTAGATGACTGCAATCAAAGAAAATATATTAATACTTGAGGGGAGAAGAAGTATCGGGGGAGGTCAAGTAATGACCCGACATATTTGCTCAACTTTAAACGACTGTAGTAATTTAATAGTTTTTTTGCCAGATGGGCGAAGTGCAATAAGTGAATATCTGTCTGAATATAAACAATATCCATACCCATTGTTAGAATATAAACGAGGGGGAAAGGGCATTGTTGATATACTTAAATTCACCCTAAACTTTATTTACATTTGTAAATTCCTTAGTCGATGTGTGTCTGAGCATAAAATCTCAACTCTTTATGTGCAGACGTCTTTGTTAATTCCAGTAGCTGTTGTAATGGCTCGATTCCATAAGATCAAAGTGGTTTCTCATCTACATGTGTATCATGTTGATAGAAAAACAAGAATACTTTTAAATTTCTTTCTTAATTCTGGAAGAGTTGCCAAAATAATAGGTGTTTCTAATTATGCATTGTCGCAATTAAATATTAAGAATAAACAAAAATCAGTTGTTATTTATAACTGTGTAAATATGCCTGATGTTACATCTAAACCTACGACTAACGAAAGGAGAAAGATTATTTCAATAATTGGTGATGTCATTGAGCATAAAGGTCAACATGTATTGTTAAATATAATTGATGAATTGCCTTATGAAATTGAGGTGAATATTTTAGGAAGTAATGTCGATATTGAATATTCTAATAAACTGACTAAGATTAGCCAAAAACAAAAGGTAAATATTATTGGAAGTGTAAGTAACATCAATCGCTATTTGTCAGATACAGACATCTTAATTGTCCCTTCATTGTTAAGTGAGTCATTCTCTTTAGCAATGGTGGAGGCATGGGCTATGAAAGTGCCAACTATTGCAAGTAACATAGGTGGAACAAAAGAGCTTGTTGAAACACTTCTTCCGCAGTTTACCGGTGATATGTTATTTGAATTAGGCAATTCATTAGAGCTCAAACAAAAACTTGAAAATTTGTTAGCAAATAGGGATGAGTATCTGCAAATTTCTGAAGCAGTTGAACTTGTATACAGCCATAATTTCACTAAGCAAAGATTTGCATATTTCATAAAAAAAGCTATAGTTAATAGCTGAATACCGTTTTTTGGATTTTTATAGTATAAACTTGATGACAAAAGATAATCAAACAACCATTCTTGAAACAGTAAAATTTTACAAACCTTCAAAAGGCGGGATGGAAACTGTGGTGGAAACGATTGTAGATAGTGTGTGTTCTTTATCAGAGAATTACCGATTTTTAGTTTATTCCAATACACATACTCAAAGTTTTGTTGGGACTGCATTTGAGGAAAGTAGAAATATGATTATTAAAGAATCTACTCCATTTTTATTTAAAAATCAACCTTTAAGCCTGTTTTATTTGTCGTTAATGAAATTGATTAATGAAAGTAATATAATTCATCATCATTATCCTTTCCCAACGATGGAAATAGCCTTACTTCGGAATCGGAATTTGATAAAAAATAAGAAATTAATAATTACCTGGCATGCTAATATTCAGCAATCCAGATGGAAATCAATATCAGGACTTTATGACCCAATTGCAAATCGATTATTGAAAATGGCTTCGTGTATAGTTGTCAGTTCTCCTCAGCTCATTGATAATTCCTTTTTATTGAAGAGATATATAGATAAAGTTAAGGTCATCCCATTGTCGTATGATTCAAAGTTTGTGAATATTAATCAGCAACCAAGAATAATTGACCCGGATGCCGTAAAACGAATTTTGTTTGTAGGTAAACTGAGAGAATATAAGGGCGTGAAGTACTTAATTGAAGCTGTGAAGGGTCTGGATAAAATCGAATTGATAATAGTTGGAAGTGGTGAACAGGAAGCTGAATTAAAAAAACAAGTTGAGGATAATAATATGAAAAGTCAGGTTCAGTTTGTAAAAAATGCTGATGACACTCAATTGCGTGATTTGTATCAAATATGTGATTTGTTTGTTTTGCCATCGATTAATGAAGCGGAAGCATTTGGTGTGGTGCAACTGGAAGCAATGGCCAATGGATTGCCCGTAATTAATACAAAACTAAACTCAGGGGCTTCTTTTGTCTCTCTTGATAAAGTGACAGGATTTACAGTGCCTCCGTGTGATAGCATTTTGTTGAAAAATTCAATTTTAGAGATTCTAAACGACCCAATTTTATATAATTTTTTCTCAACAAATTGTCTTGAGAGAATAAAGCTATTTGATTCTACTAGATTTGCAAATGAATATCTTAAGTTATACGAATAGTTCAATTGTTAATTATTAGCTATATGAATTCATTGTAATAAGTGCGAGAGGAAAATCATTTTTTATTCATTTATTGTCTTTGCAGACTTCTATTTGACTGAATTTTGTATCTTTGCAACGCATTTAACTTCTTGCAGTTGAATCTTTGGATCGTTGTTAGTTTAGCTTGTATTGATGAGTTATTGTGAAGATGAATTACGAAATTAGCGATAATCAATAATGACTTTAGAGGTTTTCTTTGTTTATCATTAAGAATTTTCAAATCAATAAATTACCATATTTTCAAATCTATTAATCCATGAAACGCATCCTTATTTTTGCATTAATTTTTAATGCAACGTTATTTGCCTTTTCGCAGACAGATAACAAGTTACCTAGTGCGGTTGTTTATACAGCCGATCAAGATCATGAAAACATGATGAAACAACTTGGGATTAAAAGCCTGAGACCCGGTCCTAGCGGAAATGAAAACGCTCCTGATCATGCTAATTATGACGAGTCACTTGCAAATCCATGTCCGCAATTGCCTGATGTACTTACTCTTAAGAATGGAAAAAAAGTAACAACTGCAGATATGTGGTGGAAATTACGTCGTCCAGAAATTGTTGAAGATTTTGAAAGGGAAGTATATGGCCGATTGCCTAAAAAAATCCCTGCAGTGAAATGGACTGTGAAAGTCACAGATAGGGAATATGTTGGACGTGTACCTGTTGTTGCAAAATTGTTGGTAGGACACGTGGATAATAGCGAGTGCCCACAAATTAATGTGGATATTAACATGATGCTGGTTGTTCCAGCTAATGCAAAAGGTCCGGTGCCTGTGCTTATGATGT
>Ga0302292_1001502_pt1 | contig 14909 bp, 17 predicted proteins | sample III_Fen_N2_1_FD_194553 | JGI IMG/M metagenome (GOLD analysis project Ga0302292, IMG submission 194553) | Peat permafrost microbial communities from Stordalen Mire near Abisko, Sweden - III_Fen_N2_1 | ecosystem: Environmental > Terrestrial > Soil > Wetlands > Permafrost | place: Sweden: Abisko...
CAAGTATTCCTGGGACTATTAAAAAAAGAACCGGATGTAATTCTAAAGATCATTAAAGAAGATCTTGTGAATAAAATCACTGAATACGAACATGATTTCAAAGAGGGGGATTTCGATTCAATCGATTTTGATGATCTTTCAGTTCATGTTCTTGAATCATTAAAATCTTTTACCTTTAAATCAAAGTAAATTATGCCAAATGGAAAATGTGGAGCCTGTGGGACTCCACAAGAAAAAAATCATTACGGGGATATGGATTGTCCTCACTGTTATTCAGAAAATTTTTTTGGGTTAAGAACTATTCCTACTCAAATAAAAAATTCTGGAGAGATGGTAGACATTCCAATCTTTGAAGGCCAAGGGATTGAAACCTTGGTTGAAACTAATGAGGCTTAATTGCCTGAATAATATGAAATAAGGGATACTGAAAAGTACCCCTTATTTTTTACCATATCAACGCTATAGCGTTAGATAGGTAATGTGATATAATATAATTATGAGTGCAGAAAAATTGATTTTGGAATATTTACTTGAGATTAAAAATAAACCAGCAATTAAGCATATGGGTATTCGTTTGGGATTTTTAAGGTTACCTGATTTTAAATATTATAAATATCAAACACTCGCAAATAGATGTTCAATATTAAAAAGTAGAGGATGTATAAAAGAAGTTGATGGAACATATTTTATTACTTATAAAGGAGAAGAGTTTTTGAATAAGAAATCTCGCTTCAGTTTTAAGAAGTTTACAACACAAAAAACAGATAAAGACCCAAAAGATTTACTTGTGTTGTATGATGTGCCTGAAGATAAAAAAGCACATAGAGATTGGTTTAGAAGGGAACTTGTAAATTTTAATTTTATTATGATCCAGAGAAGTGTTTGGGTTGGACCTTCTCCATTGCCGAAAGAATTTACAGAATATCTGAAAAGTATTGGTCTTAAGGATTCAGTAAAAACTTTCAAGCTTGAAAAGGGGTTTAATACAACAAAATAAACTTTACCAGCTCAACGCTATAGCGTTGGAGAGGTAAAGAGGATTGGCGAAGATTATATGAGGGAATAATGAGGTTTCATTTGCAAAAAATGGGGAAATATTGTATATTTGGGGGACAAAAGACTTGAATGTCTACCTGTAAAAATCAGGTCATTTTATTTTTAGCAACATTAATTATATATATGGAAAGAGATTATCCACTAGAGAAAGTTCGAAATATTGGAATTATTGCTCACATCGATGCAGGTAAGACTACAACGACCGAGCGTGTGCTTTTTTATACAGGTGTATCACATAAAATAGGTGAAGTTCACGATGGAGAGACAACTACTGACTGGATGGAACAAGAAAGAGAAAGAGGTATCACTATTACTTCTGCGGCTGTTACTTGTTTCTGGACTCCTACTTATGCTTCCATAACTGACAAAACAAAAAAACACCGTTTCAATATTATTGATACCCCAGGACACATTGACTTCACAGTGGAAGTGAAAAGATCTCTACGTGTTTTGGATGGAGCTGTCGTTGTATTTGATGGAGTTGCAGGCGTTGAACCTCAATCAGAGACAAACTGGCGTTATGCTGACGAAGCATCTGTGCCTCGAATTTGTTTTATAAACAAACTTGATAGAACAGGTGCATCTTTCGAGCACTCATATGCTACTATTCATGAACGTCTTACAAAAAAAGCTATTCGAATGCAAATCCCTATCGGACTTGAAGAAAATCATGAAGGAGTTGTTGATCTTCTAAAAATGAAAGCTTACTATTTCGAAGGGGAGATGGGGAATAAAGTAATTGAAAAAGAAATCCCAGAAAATATGAAAGCTGAAGCAGAAAAATATCATGCTGAACTTATCGAAAAAATTGTTGAACAAGATGATGTAGTTATGAATGATTACTTGGAAGGAAAAATTCCTGATATTGATACTTTAAAAAAGTTGATGAGAAAAGGAGTTATTGCTAATGAAATCTTTCCAGTATTTGCAGGTTCAGCTCTAAAAAATAAAGGAGTTCAACTAGTGCTTGATGCGGTTGTTGATTATCTTCCTTCACCACTTGATATTCCTGCAATTGAAGGAACCAATCCTGATACAGATGAAAAAGATGTTCGTCCTGCATCTGATGAGGCACCATTTTCAGCTCTTGCTTTTAAGGTTGCGACTGATCCATTTGTAGGACAAATTATTTTCTTCAGAGTTTATTCAGGAAGTCTTTCTGCTGGAAGTTATGTTTACAATCCACGCACAAGAAATAAAGAACGTATTGGAAGAATTCTTCGTATGCATGCAAATGATCGTGAAGAAGTGAAAAAAGTTTATGCTGGAGAAATAGCGGCTGCTGTCGGACTTAAAGATACTATCACATCAGATACTCTTTGTGATGAAGAACACCCAATAGAACTTTACAGAATTATTTTCCCTGAACCAGTTATTCAGCTTCGTGTTGAACCAAAGACAAAAGCAGACCAAGAGAAAATGGGTATGGCTCTCTCACGTCTTGCACAAGAAGATCCTACTTTCAGAGTAACAACAGATGCAGAAACTAACGAGACAATCATAGCTGGAATGGGAGAACTTCATTTGGAAATTATTGTTGATCGTATGAAAAGAGAATTTTCTGTTGAGACAAATGTTGGTAAACCACAAGTTGCTTACAGAGAAACTATTACAGGTGAAGCACAAATGGAAGGAAAATATATCAAACAGTCAGGAGGCCGTGGTAACTATGGTCACGTTAAAATCCGAATTAAGCCAATGGATCAAAGTATTAAAATTGAAGATTTACCAAAGAATACAAAAAGAGAAAAAGGTTTTGAATTCATTAACACAATTAAAGGAGGAGCTATTCCACAAGAATATATTCCTGCTTGTGAAAAAGGATTTAAGGAAGGATTGGATAGGGGAGTTTTGGCAGGATTCAAACTTGAAAATGTTTCTGTTGAACTTTATGACGGAACTTACCACGATGTGGACTCAAACGAAATGGCTTTCAAAATTGCAGCTTCTATGGCAATACAAGATGCATGTAAACTTGCTCGCCCAGTAATCTTGGAACCAATGATGCAAGTAGAAGTCGTCACTCCTGATAAATTTATGGGAGATGTAACAGGAAGTCTTTCTTCAAAACGTGGAATCATAGAAGGAATGGAAGCAAGAGGAATGAATCAAGCTGTTCGTGCTGTCGTGCCTCTTTCTGAAATGTTTGGATACATGACAACTCTTCGCTCAATGACTGAAGGGCGTGCAGGATTCACAATGGAGTTCTTGCGTTATGATATTGTGCCACAGAGTGTCGCAACTTCTATCATAGAAGCAAGAAAATAAAAAAGAAAATATGAAATAAAAAGGGACGATTGCTTCGCAATCGTCCCTTTTTATTATCACAAATGAATGGTATAATATACTTGTATTATTTTATTATTAATTAATTTTTCTTAAATATGAAAAAAGAAAATATAGGTGTTATTATATCTTTTGTTATTGTTGCGGGTCTTATTGGGCTTGTTGTTTATACTCTTATGCATAAAACTATTCAAGAGAATCCATTGGATGGTATAACAAGTGTAGACACGAGTGTAAATACTGAAGCAACTAACGGAGCAACACAAGGAGATCAACAAACACCACAAAAAAATATGGAACCAAATAAAAATGTAAGAATTTTGAGTAATTTTACTCCAGTAACAAAAGTTAGTAATTTAGAAAAGATAGATACAGTCATCGGGAAAGGGGAAGAAGTAAAAGCTGGAGCAACAGTCAGCGTCCAGTATACAGGTGCTGTCGCTGCGACAGGTGTAATCTTCCAATCTTCAAAAGATTTTGGGACAGACCCAGTTACATTTCCACTTGGAAACGTTATTAAAGGATGGACCGATGGAATTCCTGGTATGAAAGTAGGAGGAACTCGCCGTTTAGTAATTCCAGCTGAAATGGCTTATGGAGCAAATCCTCCAGGAGGCTCAGGTATACCAGCTAATGCGGACCTTGTGTTTGACGTTGAATTGGTAGCAATTAGTAAATAACAAATGAAAGAAAAAGCAAAAACATTTTTCCAGAAAAATATAAAAAGAAAACGAACTTGGGTTATTTTAATTCTAGTCCTTCTTGTTGGTAGTTATTTTATTTTTAAAACACCAGCGAGTGTAGCAAATACTGTCACTGATATTGTAAAAAAGTCAGACTTGAAGCAGACGGTTTTAGCTACAGGACAAGTCGTTTCTAATACAGATTTAAATTTATCTTTCAATAATTCTGGTGTTGTAAAATCTATAAAAGTAAAAGTAGGGGACAAAGTAAAAGCTGGGCAAGTTCTTGCAACTCTTGATGGAGGATCCGAACTTGCCGCTCTCACAAGTGCCCGTGGAGCTTTAGCTTCTGCACAAGCAAGATTGAAAAAGACGCTTGAAGGTTCTTCTAGTGAAGAGATAGCACTTTCTCAGATAACTCTCGAACAAACCAAACTTACTCAAGACACACTTGTAAATAATGCATATCAAAGTTTATTAAATTCATCTCCACAAGCTGTTCCCGATAATGGCACTAGCGATTATACAGCTCCTGTTATTACTGGAACTTATAAACTAGGCAAAGAGGGCACGATCAAACTCACTTCATACTATAGTGTCGGGGGGACGAGCTTCACAGCAACAGGACTTACAAATGGTAGTGGTATCAGTAATACAATCATCGCTCAACCGATTGGTGATTCAGGATTGTATGTTACATTTCCAAGTAATACAAGTATAAATGTAACAGATTGGATTATAAACATTCCAAATAAAAAAGCTGCAAATTATTTGGCTAATTATAATGCATACCAGACAGCTGTAACTTCTGCCAAATTTGCAATAGACCAACGCACGGCAGAACTCGCTATCAAGAAATCTTCGGCTCGCAGTTCAGACATAGATCTAGCCAATGCGGATATTCTTTCGGCACAAGGACAAGTGCAAGGTGCGGAGGCTCGTTACAATGATACTATTATAACGGCTCCAGTAGATGGAACGGTTACGAGTGTTGATATTAAAATAGGTGAACAAGCCCAGATGCAAAAAGAAGCAATTGTTCTTCAAGATATTTCAAATATTTATATTGAGACAAATATAAATGAAGCAAATATTAGCAACTTAAGTATCGGTCTTCCGATAGATATTACTTATGATTCTTTTGGAACGGATAAAGTTTTCAAAGGTAACATTACCAAGATTGATCCTTCGTCTACTTTAGTTTCAGGTGTTGTGAATTATAAAGTTACCGCAAATACAGAACAAGTCAAAGATCTTCGTCCGGGGATGACAGCCAATATGACAATTAATGTAAAAGAGAAAGATAATATAATTGCAATTCCTTCCCGCTCAATTATTACAAACAGTAAAGGAGATAGAGTGATCCGAGTTATTACAAATACAAGAACAAAAGCATATAAAGAAGTTCCTATCGTCACAGGATTAGAAGGTGATGGTGGACTTATAGAAGTTTTATCTGGACTTAAAGTTGGAGATGAATTTGTAATTTTAATCAAACAATAAAATGTTAATTGAACTTAAGAATATAGTTAAAAATTACGTGAATGGTGACGTAGTGACTCGTGTTTTACGTGGAATAAACTTGAGCGTAGAAGAAGGGGAGTTTCTCGCTATTATGGGTCCGTCTGGTTCTGGTAAATCCACTCTGATGCATACGATTGGCTTTCTTGATCGCCCTACGTCAGGCACATATCTTTTTGACGGAGAAGATACACAAAGTTTCAATGATGATGAACTCGCTCGTATTCGTAACAATCGTATTGGTTTCGTTTTTCAATCTTTCAATTTACTTCCTCGCACTTCTGTTCTTGATAATGTGATGCTACCTCTCTTATATAGTGGCACAAAAACCAATTATGAAACTCGTGCCAAACGCGCACTTGAAGCTGTTGGTTTAGGGGAGAGAATGAATTTTATGAGCAATCAAATTTCAGGCGGACAGAAGCAGCGCGTCGCTATCGCTCGCGCTCTCGTCTGTGATCCGAAAGTTATTTTTGCTGACGAACCGACAGGAAACTTGGATTCAAAAAGTGGTGCGACGGTTATGAATATACTAGAGAAATTAAATAAAGAAGGTCGCACTATTATTCTCGTTACTCATGATAAACAAGTTGCTCTTCATGCAAATCGTATCGTGACAATTTCAGATGGAGAGATAATAGAAGATCGGTTTGTTCCTGCATCTGAAAGAGTTCACTCAAAAGAAGTTAAAGAGGATGAATAATACTTTAGTTAAAGAAATAAAGACAGTTATTAAAGATTTACTTGCAAGAAAAGGAAGATCATTTTTGACTATTCTTGGTATTGTTATTGGAGTTGCGGGAGTGATCATTATTATATCTTTAGGTTCTGGAGCTCAATCTCTCGTTTTAGGTCAGATTACTAAACTCGGTTCAAATTTGGTGGGAGTTCTTCCTGGAAAAAGTAACGAGAATGGTCCACCGACGGCTGTTTTTGGAGTTCAGATAAAGACACTAAATTTATTTGATGTAGAAGCGATAAAAGATAAAGGTAAAGTTCCAAATGCGACTGCTGTTGCGGCTTTTGTGAATGGCAATGTGACAGTCATCGCTGGTAAAGAAAGTGTAGATACTTCTTTTACTGCGACAGATGGAAGTTATGTCCGCGTTCAAAATACTGAGATGATTAAAGGAACTTTTTTTTCTGATGAAGAATCAAACTCTGGAGCCAATGTTATTGTTTTAGGTTATGATGTTGCGACAGCTTTATTCCCCAATGGTAATGAGATCGGCAGTGTTGTGAAAATAAAAGTTCCAAATAATAATCCTTCTTCTGTTAATGAAATTTCTGATAGTATTCCTTTCCGAGTTATTGGTGTTCAGAAAAAGTTGGGGACAGTTGCATTTCAGAATCAAGACGATCAAGTTTTCATTCCTTTCAGTGTAGGTCAACGTCAAATTCTTGGTATTGATTACGTTCAATTTGTCCGTGTGAAAGTTGATGATTCTGCCAATGTAAAAACTGCGATGGATGATATCAAGAGAGTAATTCGTGAACAGCATCATATTAGGAATGCTGAGGATGACGATTTTTCTGTTCGTGATTTAGCTGATGCTATTAAGATTATGACAAGTATTACAGACACCTTACGTATATTTTTAGGATTGATGGCCGGTATTTCACTTGTTGTTGGTGGTATCGGTATTATGAATATTATGCTTGTAAATGTTTCTGAACGAACTCGCGAAATTGGGCTTCGTAAAGCAATTGGTGCTACGAGGAAAAATATCCGCAATCAATTTCTTCTTGAATCTATTGTCTTAACTTTTTCCGGTGGAGTAATTGGAATTGCTTTTGGAATTTTAGTTTCTTATCTTATCGCAATTGGTGCACGTTTTGCGGGTTATGATTGGGCATTTATTATTTCTCCTTTAGCAGTTATTTTAGCGTCTACCGTTTCTATTGCTGTTGGTATTATTTTTGGACTTTATCCAGCACTCAAAGCTGCGAAGCTTGATCCGATAGTTGCATTAAGATATGAATAATTATGAATAACATTTATTTTAAACAAGCTATACGTGGTATCAAATCCAATCCTTCTCGGACATTTTTGACGACGCTTGGTATTATGATCGGTATTGGGACGGTGATTCTTGTGCTCTCAGCAGGTGAAGGATTTAAAAGTTATATCAATGCTCAAGTGGAAGCTTATGGTTCCAATTCTATTATAGTAGAGACTTCTGTTCCTGCTTCGACGAAAGCACGCTCTGGTAGTGCAAGTGAGTCCAGTAATGCAAATAGTTCTGGTGCGAATGCTGTTCCTATTACAACGCTAAAAATTCGTGACGTAGAAGATATAAAACAAATTCCAAATGTGAAGAATGCTTATGGCGCCTCTATGGGTCAGCAGGTTGTCACTTATAAAGGTATTTCCAAGACGTCATATATTTTTGGAGCTTCTGCTTCTCGTTTCGATATTGATAAAGGAGTAATTGCAAATGGTAGAGGTTATAGTGAACAAGAAGACAAGTCTCTTTCTCAAGTTGCCGTTTTAGGAAGCAAGATAGCGACGGATTTATTTGGAGAAAATAATCCAGTCGACAAGCTCGTTCGTGTTGGGAATTATAATTTTCAAGTTATTGGAGTTTATGAATCAAAAGGAAGTTTTGGTCCTTTGAGTGAAGATGAAGAAGTTTTTATTCCAGTGACGACTTTGCAGAAAAAGATTCAAGGCATAGATTATCTTATTTATTCAGTTGTAGAATTGGAGAATAATTCTAAAGCCAATGCCACGAAGCTAGATATCATAGATACACTACGTAGGAATCATTATATAACTGATCCTTCACGTGACGATTTCAAAGTAAATACACAAGAAGAAAGTTTGAGCACCTTCAATACGATACTACAAGCAATTACATTTTTGCTTATTGCGATTGCTTCTATTTCACTTGTTGTTGGTGGGGTGGGGGTTATGAATATTATGTATGTAGTCGTGACAGAAAGAATTGGTGAGATAGGATTGAAGAAAGCCCTTGGAGCTCGTGAAAAAGATATACTTTATGAATTCTTGATTGAAGCTGTTCTCCTGACGATTATCGGTGGAGTGGTGGGTATATTAGGTGGGTCATTTCTGGCGTTTATTATTGCAAAATTTGCACAAAGCACGGGTCTTGATTGGAAATTTGTTGTGCCACTTTCTGGAGTGATACTTTCCGTTTCTGTTTCAATGATTATTGGTATAGTTTTCGGTGTTTTTCCAGCTCGTAACGCTGCCCGTTTAGACCCAATAGTTGCATTAAATAGGGAATAAAATAACAGGGTGGCAGCTACGCTGCCACCCTGTTTATGCTATAATTTTATTATGAAAAAAGTGAATTATAATTCAGAAGATATTTTAGACCACCATGCAATTTCGGCTGTAATTAAAAATAGAAAAGATGAAATTTTAATGCAAGAACATATTAAATATGGTTTTTGGACAATTCCAGTTGGTAAAGTAAAAATAGGGCAGAGTGTAGAAGATGGATTAAAAGAGGAAATATTAGAAGAATGCAATATTTCTATTGAAGAATTTAAAGAATTAAAATACAAAAAATATACTTATATTCGTTATGGTAAAAAAGTGAAAGTTATACAGCATCTTTATTTGATTTTAAAATATAAAGGAAAAATGAAAAACAATGAACCACACAAACATAAACAACAAAAGTTTTTATCCATAGAAAAAATAAAAGAGTTACCATATTTATCAAATTCTACTCTTTTATATTTAGAAGTATTGGGTTTTAAAAGACCTGCCCTCATTAAATAGGGAATAGATAGTATCATATTTGACTTTCTTTCATAAAAGAGGTATAATATAAAAGAATAAATAATTTTTTGTTATGAGAAAGAGAAAGCCCGATCGTTATCGTCGTTATCGTTTCTTCATAATAAATAATATACTAACGATTGTATTTTTTTTGATCATTATTGTATTTTTTATTATGATGATAAGAATGGAAGTAAAGGAGACAGAGCGTCTCCGAAAATTTCAAAGAGAAAACGTCTACCATCCAATAAGGTAGCAAAAAACCATTAAAGAAAGAACATCTTCTTTAATGGTTTTTTATTTATAAATAGTAAGAACCGTTCTTGCTATTTTTAGAAGAGTAATTAAAACTTAAATATTTGTTTTGGGTATAATTTTGCCTCCCCTGACAAGGGGAGGGTGGAGGGGTTTTATGCTATAATGTATCCATGGAAACATTTTTAAAAGAGAAAAAGATAAAGTGCTCGGTTTTTATATTAATAATAATTATTTCGTTATTCACAGTCGCTAAGTTAGTAAATGAGGTTAAAAGTAGTAAATACGTTGGTCGTGGCAATCAGCCTGCCAATACTATTTCTGTATCAGGTAAAGGTGAAGTTTCTGCAGTTTCAGATATTGCATCATTATCTATCAATTTAAGTAAAGATGGCAAAACTGCCAAAGAAGCACAAGATTTACTTAATGTTGAAATTACAAAAACATTAAAATATTTAAAAGATCAAAAAATAGCTGATAAAGATATCAAATCAGAATACGGCGGACTCAATCCAAAATATTCTTACAGCACAGGAGTCATTTGTATGTCTTATCCTTGCCCAACTCAAGATCCAAAGATAATAGGGTATACAGCTACTCAATCAATTACAGCTAAAATTCGTGCTGTTGATACTGCAAGTGATATTCGCACAGGACTTGCATCAATTGGAGTTACAGATATTAGTGGTCCTACTTTTTCTATTGATAATGAAGATAGTGTAAATGATCAAGCTCGTGCTCTTGCGATAACCGACGCGAAAACAAAAGCCAAAGTTCTTGCAAAGGAGCTCGGAGTAGATCTTGGAAAGGTTGTTAGTTTTTCTGAAAACAGTGGAAGTGGATATCCTGTCTATGCAGCGAAAGCTATGATGGATAGTGTTTCAAGTTCTGCTCCCGCTCCTGTTCTACCAAAAGGTGAGAATAAAATTACTTCAAACGTAACAATCACTTACGAAATAAGATAAATAAAAACACGAAACACGAAACAAGAAATGTTCTCGAGCGAACCCTTGCGCAGGCTGTCGAGCCGAGCACGAGCAAAAAATTCAGCAGAATTTTATTGTGTGGTGAGTCCGAGAATACTTCTTGTGGAGTGTTTTTATTTGTATTAATCTCAATTTGACTTCACTAAGCATACTATGGTAATATACATCTATTACACCCCCGGGGTGTTTTTTAATAAGACTAACTTAATTTAATATGATTAAAACAATCACTGAATTTTTTAAAGAAGTTTACGCCGAATCAAAGCATATTACTTGGCCGACCCGCAAGCAGACTTTTTATTTCACAATAGCTGTCTTAGCTATTTCTGTATTTGTTGCTTACTATTTAGGAGCACTAGACTTTTTGTTTAGTCAAGGTTTAGAGAAATTATTACTATTAAAATAATTATTATAATATGGCAAAACAAGAACTAAGAGGGGAAAGGAATTGGTATGCGATACACACTTACGCAGGATATGAGAATGCAGTTATGCGTAATTTAAAACAGCGTATTGATAGTCTTGGAGTAAATGACAAGATTTTTAGTGTCGTTGTTCCAACAGAAAAGAAAATTAAAATAAAAGCAGGTAAAAGAGTAGAGATAGAAGAGAAAGTTTATCCAGGTTATGTCCTTGTAGATATGATCGTAGATGACAATTCTTGGTATGTTGTTCGTAATACTCCTCGTGTTACAGGTTTCGTTGGTGCTGGAGTCAATCCAGTTCCACTTAATAAAAAAGAAGTAGATGATTTATTTGGACGTATGGACAAGAACAATAGTCCTACCAAGCACCAGATGGATGTTGAAGTTGGTGAGATGGTTCGTATTGCAGAAGGTCCATTCAAAGAGCTTGAAGGAAAAGTTAGTGATGTAGACAATGAAAGAGGCAAGGTTAAAGTCTTAGTTTCAATGTTTGGTCGTGAGACTCCAGTAGAATTAGACTTCTTGCAAATTAAGAAGATTTAAGATAATATTAACCCTGTTACGCTAAGCTTCAAATATTAGAATAATAAATTATATATGGCTAAAAAAATTACAAAAAAAGTTAAGTTACAAATACCAGCTGCAAAGGCAACCCCAGCTCCACCACTTGGTCCAGCATTAGGTCAGGCAGGTGTGAACATTGCAGAATTCTGTCAGAAGTTCAATGCTATGACAGCCAAGGACGCAGGAGACATTGTCGGAGTTGTTATTACAGTTTACGAAGATAGAACTTATGATATCAAAGTGAAGACTCCTCCAGTTTCAGGCCTTATATTTAAAGCCGCAGGAATAGAGGGTGGTTCAGGTAAGCCAAATACAACAAAAGCAGGTAGTATTACAAAGGCTCAAGTTCGTGCAATCGCCGAGAAGAAAATGCCAGACTTGAATGCTAAAAATATAGAAGGAGCAATGAAGATTATAGAAGGAAGTGCTCGTTCTGCTGGTATTAGTATCGTAGGATAATGAATTAAAATCTCCCCCCAAGCTTCGCTTGGGGGGAGATTCCTTTTTATGAAACAAAAAAGACGAGTTCCATTTTTAGCGAAAATGTTGCAAAGGATAGCACCAAGAATTGGCGCGAAAGTTTTTATTGAACCCAAGTGGGGGATAGTTTCTCAGGTAGTATTTAAGAATGGCAAGAAAAGATATTCTAGATACAATTGTGTTGATTTAAATTCTTTGGGTGCTTCCGAAATTGCCACGGATAAGGGTTACGCCAAATTTTTTATGGAGAAGATGAGTTACCCAGTTATAGAAGGCGAGACTTTTTATAGCGATGTTTGGGCAGAAGCAATTGGTTCAAAAGACAAGATAGATAAAGCTTTTATTTATGCTAAAAGTCTTGGTTTTCCAGTTATCGTGAAGCCAAATAGTGGTAGTCAGGGGAGTGGAGTCTCTCTTGTTTACAACAAAACAGAATTTTATTTTGCGATGAAAAGGATTTTTAAGAAAGATAAAATTGCTCTCGTAGAGAAGTATATACAAGGCAAAGATTATAGAGTTGTTGTTTTAGATGGCCGTATCATTTCTGGCTATGAGAGGATTCCATTAAATGTTACAGGTGATGGTAAAAGTTCTATTAAAAGTTTACTAGAAAAGAAGCAAATACATTTTGCTAAAATAAGACGCGATATTAAGATAGCTCATAAGAGTAAAATTATTTTAGATAAATTAAAACACCAAGGTTACAATTTAAATTCTATTCTTCCCAAATCAAAAATTATTTATTTACTAGATAATGCGAACCTTTCTTCTGGAGGGGACTCAATAGATGTGACCAGTCAAATTCATAAAGAATTTAAAAAGATTGCGATCAATCTCACCCGTGATATGGGTCTTAGGCTTTGTGGTGTAGACTTAATGGTAGAGGGGGATATAAAAGAAAAGCCTGACAAATATTTTATTATTGAAGTGAACGCTGCTCCAGGCTTGGATCATTATGTCACTACAGGTAAGGCTCAAAAGAAAATTGTAGAAGACCTATACCTAGAAGTTCTCAAAAGTATGGGGAAATAAGAGTTTTATTATGTATTGACAATGTATATACATTGTATATACTTAATATATGACTACATTAAATATAAGAATAGATGAAAATTTAAAAAATAAAGCAAATAAGACTTTTGCTAGTATGGGGTTGGATATGTCCTCTGCTGTAAAGCTTTTTTTACATCAGACAATTACTGAGAATGGTCTGCCTTTTCATCCTACAAATAATCCTAAGGTTATAAGAGCAATGTGGGATAGGGAAGTTGCTGATGCTTTGATGAATGGTAAGAGCTATACTTCTACTAAAGAAATGTTTGATGATATAATAAAAGGAAGGTAATATGTATCACAGATTTTATACTAAACAATTTCAGAAGTCTTTCAATAAAATTTTATCTTCAGGTAAGGTAAAAAGAATTGAAGTTGAAAATGTTGTAGATATATTATGTAAAGGAATTAAATTACCAGATAAGTATAGAGGTCATAAGCTTCATGGTGAATATGATGGGTATGATGAATGTCATATAAAAGGGGATTTAATTCTTATATATAAAATTGAAGAAAATAAACTTATTTTAATTTTAGTAAATCTTGGTTCTCATTCAGATTTATTTTAACAAACAAAATCTCCGCTAGGCAAGGCCTAGCGGAGATTTTGTTTGTATTTATTTCTGAACTCTTTCTACATATTCTCCACTTGAAGTATTTACTATTACTCTATCTCCTTCTTCTACAAAGAAGGGGACTTGGATTTTAATTCCGTTTTCAAGTACTGCGAGTTTTCCACCACCATTAGCAGTGTTACCTCTTATAGATGGGGGAGCTTCTTTGATTGTAAATTCCATTTTGATAGGAACAGATATTTTAAGTATTTTTTCTTCGCCATCATCATCCCAGATAAGTGCAGTTGTATTCTCATTAGCTTTTAGATATTTAGATGAGTCTCCTATGATCTTAGCATCAATCTTAAAACGATTCTTAGGGTCTTCAGGATCGCAAAACCAAAATTCATCTTTACTTGAGTAAAGGAATTTCACATCTCTTTTTATTATATCTGCTTCATCCACTTTGTCAGCTGCATGGAAAGTAGCATTCCAGGTTCGTCCCGAGGTAAGACTCTTAAGCTTCACTTGATTTTGAGGCTTTCGCATTTGAGTACGAGCCACATGGTTGTCTAAGACATCACATGGTTCATCTTCGTAAATAATTATTTTTCCAACACGTATTTCACTATATTCAAGCATATGATTTATTTTTAATTGATAACAAAGTGAGTATAGCAGAATTGGGTTAAAAACGGAAGTAGAATGTCCTTTTAGGAAGTCTTACAGAAACCAAAGAGGCGAACACAAGATAGTTCTTGAGAAGGAACTTGGGAGGCTGTCGAGCCGAGCACGAGGAATTTTCTAGCAAGAAAATATCCGTGTCCTTCGAAGGAAGCTATATTGTGTGAACCTCTGGATGTTACACGTTATTCTCCCGCACTTGCAACCTGTATTTCTCCAAAACGATTTCTGACTTCTTTAAGTATTTCTTCAGCAAGTTTTTTATTATCTCTTAAGTATGTGCGAGCGGCATCATATCCACGTCCAAGTTTTATTTCCTCAACTGGTCCTTTTTCTTTTTGTTTAGCAGTTCCGTTATAAGAGAAGATTGCTCCGCTAGTCTTACTTATTATTCCAAGTTTTTCACCGAGAGCCATTATTTCTCCTTCACGAGAAATTCCTTCGCCATAAAGTATATCAAATTCTGTTTGTTTGAATGGAGCTGCAACTTTATTCTTCACAACTTTTACACGTGTGCGACTTCCGACGACTTCTTCTCCTTTTTTAATTTGTGCTATACGACGGATGTCTAAGCGGATAGTAGTATAGAATTTCAATGCTTTTCCTCC
>Ga0302292_1001503_pt1 | contig 14908 bp, 12 predicted proteins | sample III_Fen_N2_1_FD_194553 | JGI IMG/M metagenome (GOLD analysis project Ga0302292, IMG submission 194553) | Peat permafrost microbial communities from Stordalen Mire near Abisko, Sweden - III_Fen_N2_1 | ecosystem: Environmental > Terrestrial > Soil > Wetlands > Permafrost | place: Sweden: Abisko...
TCTGGAAAATTGAGGCTACCTTCCTCGATGGTACAAAATGGGACGGTCAGGCTTCTTCCAATAATGACAAAAAAACGACCTTCGGAAATGTCTTGCTATTAAGATAAATTTGTGTGTATTTAAAAAAAAAGTATATTTGCAAAAGAATAAAAAAGAAAGATGTTAAATAAACTACATATTAAAATACTCGTGGAAGTCGTGAAAATTCTCGATGAGGGAATGGTGTAACGTACTGTCATGCACAACGAACAACGCCGTTTCTCTCATACAGAAGCGGCGTTTTCTATTTATTTATATCAGTCAATAAAGTAATAATATAAAATATATAAAATGGCTTTTCAACTCCGTAGTTCAATATCAACCCAAGGTAGGTTGATGGCAGGTGCCCGCAGTTTATGGCGTGCCAATGGTATGACCGAAGAACAAATCGGGAAACCAATCATTGCAATCGTTAACTCATTTACACAATTTGTTCCCGGGCATGTTCATTTACATCAAATAGGTCAACAAGTTAAGGCTTTGATAGAAAAAGAAGGCTACTTTGCAGCTGAGTTTAACACAATTGCCATTGATGACGGTATAGCAATGGGGCATGACGGTATGTTATATTCGCTTCCAAGTCGCGATTTGATTGCCGATAGTGTAGAATATATGTGTAATGCTCATAAAGTTGACGCCATGGTTTGCATTAGTAATTGCGATAAAATCACACCCGGAATGCTGATGGCTTCAATGCGTTTGAATATTCCAACACTTTTCGTGTCAGGAGGACCAATGGAAGCCGGAACTGTTGGCATTGAAAAATTGGACTTAATAGATGCAATGATTCAATCGCTCGATAAAGAAGTAACAGATCAAAAACTTGATGCTGTTGAAAAGAATGCATGTCCAACCTGCGGTTCTTGTTCAGGAATGTTTACGGCAAACTCAATGAACTGTTTGAACGAAGCATTAGGAATGGCATTGCCTGGAAATGGGACAATTGTTGCAACACACGCAAACAGAACAGCGTTATTTGAAAAAGCAGCCAAGAAAATTGTAGAAATCACAAAACGATACTATTTCGACGGCGATGAATCTGTTTTACCACGATCAATAGCTACCCGTGCAGCATTCCTCAATTCTATGACATTAGATATTGCAATGGGGGGATCATCAAATACTGTTCTTCATCTTCTGGCTATTGCTCAAGAAGCCGATGCCGAATTTACAATGAAAGACATTGATATATTATCACGCAAAGTACCCTGCATCTGTAAAGTAGCTCCCAACACAAAGAAATATCACATTGAAGACGTAAACCGTGCCGGTGGGGTAATGGGAATCCTTGGAGAACTAGATCGTAAAGGATTGATTGACACTTCAGTTACCCGTGCCGACGGCACAACATTAAAACAAACACTAGATCACTATGACATAATGCGTTCAACGGCTTCTGCCGATGCCAGGGAAATATATACCAGTGCACCTTCGGGGAAAAGAAACCTTGTATTAGGCTCACAAAATGAAAAATATGCTTCATTTGATCTTGACCGCAAAAATGGATGTATTCGTTCTGTCGAAAATGCATATACTGTTGATGGTGGCTTGGCTGTGCTATTTGGAAACATTGCAAAAGGCGGTTGTATTGTTAAAACAGCTGGTGTTGATGAATCAATATTCAAATTCACAGGAACAGCACGAGTTAGTCAATCGCAAGAATCGGCTTGTCAAGCTATTATTGAAGGCAAAATCCAAGCTGGAGATGTGGTTGTAATCATCTACGAAGGTCCAAAAGGCGGTCCGGGGATGCAAGAAATGTTATACCCCACATCGTATTTAAAATCAGTTCATTTGGGAACAAAATGTGCATTAATAACCGACGGACGTTTTTCAGGCGGAACATCAGGATTATCTGTTGGTCACGTTTCGCCCGAAGCGGCAAGCGGTGGTGAAATAGCATTAATTCGCGATGGTGATAAAATAGAATTCGACATACCAAATCGTTCGGTAAATCTATTAATTAGTAATGCTGAAATGGAAAAACGCCGTGCCGAAGAAGTTGCAAAAGGGAACAAAGCCTTTAAACCAAATCGGAATCGTGAAGTCTCAAAAGCATTAAAATTATATGCACAAAATGTTTCGAGTGCAGACAAAGGTGCAGTTAGAATAATTGAATAAAAAAAGACCAGTAAGCGGTTCGCTACTTACTGGTCTTTAAAACAAAAATAAAACAAATGATTCACATCCTTCACAGAATACTCTTCGTAGAGCTAGTCATCGTCCCTTACTGGGACTGTGAAGGATTTTGTGTAGGGATACGTTCCCTACCCGTCTAAGAAGACAAAAACATACGTTACAAGAAAGATATAGATGAAAATTATCATTTATAAAACTCTAATTTAAAACGTTTTAAAAAAGTGGAATATAAAAATGTATTTTTGCACAATATTAAATGTTAAGATTTTATGTCAGAGAATAATAGAATTGCCGGTGGCGAAGCCGTTTTACGATGCTTATTGGAAGAAGGCGTTGATATAATGTTTGGCTATCCCGGCGGACAAATTATGCCGTTTTATGATAATTTATTTCATTATACGAATAGAATAAATCATATCCTAACCCGTCACGAACAAGGAGCCATTCACATGGCACAAGGCTATGCACGTGTTACCAATAAAGTTGGTGTATGCGTTGTAACTTCAGGTCCGGGAGCTACAAACATTGTAACCGGTTTGGCCGACGCAATGATGGATTCAACACCGATAGTTGCCATCACGGGTCAGGTTCCATCAACATTACTAGGAACCGACGCTTTTCAAGAAACCGATATCATCGGTATTACCATGCCAATCACAAAATGGAATTACCAAATCACCTCGGCCGACGAAATTCCGGCTGCAATGGCAAAAGCATTTTACATTGCACGCACAGGTCGCCCTGGTCCTGTATTGATTGACATCACCAAAGATGCACAAATAGCATTCATGGATTATTCATACAAGAAATGTGAACATGTTCGCAGCTATTTCCCATATCCGAAAATTGATCCAACCATAATTTCGGAAGCTGCAAAATTAATTAATGAAGCTAAAAAACCATTAATACTCGCCGGACATGGAATTGCTCTTTCAAATGCGAATAGCGAGTTGAAAGAATTAGCTCATAAGGCAGATATCCCGGTTGCTACAACCTTATTAGGAATGCATGATATTGATTCTGACGATCCACATTATGTTGGAATGCTTGGAATGCACGGGAATTATGGTCCAAACATTAAAACCAATGAGGCTGATGTTATTATTGCCATAGGTTTACGTTTTGATGATCGTGTAACAGGAAATAAAGCTACATATGCAAAACAAGCCAAGATCATTCACATAGAAATAGACAAATCGGAAATCGGGAAAATTACAACTCCGGCAATTGGTATCAATGCCGATGCAAAGGTAGCTTTACGTGCGTTGCTGAAAGAGGTAAAAATCAATACACATAAAGAATGGCTTGCTGAATTTGATAAGACCCATGGCATCGAAACAGAAAAAATCATCAATCGCGATTGTTATCCAACCGAAGGAATGATAAAAATGGGTGAAGTTGTAAAATTAATTTCCAATAAAACCAAAGGAGAAGCAATTGTTTGTACTGATGTAGGTCAGCAACAGATGGCATCAGCCCGTTACTATGATTTTAAAGATGGTTCTGAATTTGTTACTTCAGGAGGATTAGGAACAATGGGATTTGGTCTTCCATCGGCAATTGGTGCAAAAGTTGGTCGTCCCGAAAAACAAGTTGTTGTATTCATTGGCGACGGAGGTTTTCAAATGACTATACAGGAATTAGGAACCATTCGTCAATCGAAAATCCCGGTAAAAATTGTTATCCTTAACAATCATTTTTTAGGAATGGTACGTCAGTGGCAGGAACGTTTCTTCGACGAGCGATATTCGTTTGTCGATATACCCAGTCCACATTTCACAAAAATTGCCGAAGGCTATGATATAAAAGCCTTATACGTCGATAAACGTGAAGATTTGGAAAATGCCATAGATCAAATGTTGGCAAGCAAAGATTGCTTTCTATTGGATATCAGGGTAGAAAAGAAAGAAAATATACTTCCAATGATAGAACCAGGAGCAGGAGTTTCTGACATTAAATTAGAGTAATAACGGTAAAGAAAGTAAAGTCATGGAAAAAAATCAATATACCATCGTAGTTTTTACCGAAAACAAAATCGGACTACTGAATCATGTAACCATTGTGTTTACACGCAGAAAAATCAATATCGAAAGTCTCACCGTTTCCGAATCGGAAATAAAAGGCATTCATAGTTTTACGATTGTAATAAATTCAACCAAAGAAGCTGTTGAAAAGGTTGTAGGACAATTGGAACGTCTTGTCGAAGTTATGAAGGCTTTTTATTACGAAAATGACGAACTGATTTCGCAGGAAATAGCACTCTACAAAATTCCATTTTCGGCTATCGAAAATGGTGTAGAAATGGGGCGTTTCCTCCGTAACAATGATGCTCGTATTCTTGAGATTCAAAAAGAATACATTGTTATTGAAAAAACAGGATTATACAAAGAAACGCAGGATTTACTTGAAAAGCTACGTCCTTTCGGCTTATTGGAATTTGTAAGATCGGGAACAATTGTGATTACAAAACCAATGAAATCGCTGGAAACATACATCAAGGAACTTGATGACAAGCACGATTCGATGCCTCAGATATAGACGAATAAAAGGCTGTTATATAAAAATCCCGGAGAGACAAACAACTTCGGGATTTTTTATTGCAATATGGATTTTATACTTTTGCAGATATATGATTTGTTTTGGGTAAAAAAATATTATACATAGTTCCTCATCGATTGAACAGGAGTCCCGGACAACGGTTTCGATGTGAACAATATTTGCATTTTCTGCAAGCCGAAAATTTCGAAATCACGTATTCCAATCTCCTGAACGAACACGATGATCGCATATTTTACAGTCGTGGCAAGTTTTTACAAAAACTATCTATTTTTATTAAAAGTCTGTTTCTAAGAACTTATGATGTCTTTAGAGCCAATCGATATGACATTATCTTCATTTATCGAGAAGCTTTGATGGTTGGTTGCACATTTTACGAACGACTTTTCAAACTGAGCAAAGCCAAAATTATATACGATTTTGACGATTCCATTTGGCTTAACGATACTTCCGACGGAAATCAAAGTTTACAATGGCTTAAGAAACCTTCAAAAACAGCTACAATCTGTCGATTGGCCGATTGTGTCATTGTTGGAAATGAATTTCTTGCCAAATATGCACGTCAATACAACGAAAATATTGCAATAGTTCCCACCACAATCGACACTAAATATCATTTCAATCCAACCGGTTATAAGGAGAAACAGCCTGTTTGTATCGGATGGACAGGAACCGCAACCACTCTAAAACATTTTGAAAGTATGCTACCGGCATTGATTGCCATTAAACAAAAATATGGCAAAACGGTTTGTTTCAAAATGATTGTAAATACAACATACCAAAATACTGAATTGGATTTGATTGCAACACCATGGATTCTTGAACGCGAAATAGCTGACTTATTATCGATTGATATTGGTATAATGCCACTTCCTAACGATAGTTGGTCGCAAGGAAAATGTGGGTTCAAAGGTTTACAATATATGTCGTTGGGAATTCCAACAATCATGTCGCCGTTTGGTATAAATAATGAAATAATTGTCGATGGCGAAAATGGATTTCTTGCATTATCGAACGATGAATGGATTGACAAACTCTCGTATCTGATAGAAAATCCATCAATAAGAATCACTATTGGAGCAAAAGGGCAAACAACAATTAATGAACGTTATAGTGTCGATTCTCAAAAAGAGATTTACCTTGAACTATTCAAAACCTTGAGTCAATAGGCAATTATTTTTTCCAAAAGAACAAATCCTTCTGAGCCAGCTTATCCTCTTTTTTTGTTGCAACAAAAACTTGTTTCATTGTGTAAGGATCTATTCCCGTGTAAAACATCACAGAAGACAGTGTCATTGGTGTTGGCGTGAAATCTTGCACTTGTTCTGGCTGCAATTTCATACTTTTCATTTCAGCAGCAAGTTGCCGCATATTTTCAATGGTACAACCAGGATGGCTGGAAATGAAATACGGTACTAATTGCTGACGAAGTTTGTTGGCATTATTAATCCGTGTAAAATCGTCGTAGAATTTCTTAAACAAAATAATCGAAGGCTTTCGCATTAAGCGTAACACCCCTTCATTGGTATGTTCGGGAGCAACTTTTAATCGACCCGAAACATGGTATTTAATAAGTTCCGATTTATATCGCTGGCTCGACTCACTATTATCGGCAAATAGATCGTAACGGATTCCACTACCGATGGTTGCTTTTCGGATGAAAGGTAAATCTCTGACACGTTTGTATAAATCGCTCAATGCACTATGATTTGTATTTAAGTTGGGGCAAATAGCCGGCCATGCACACGACGGACGTTTACATTTTTCGCACAATTCCATATTCGTACCTCGCATTTGATACATATTTGCCGAAGGTCCACCCAAATCGGAAATATTTCCTTTGAAATCGACCATCATTGATAGTTTCGACAGTTCATCAATAATAGACGATGTGCTGCGACTGGTGATGAATTTCCCTTGATGTGCCGAAATGGTACAGAAACTACATCCACCAAAACATCCACGATGAATATTGACTGAAAATTTTATCATTTCGTAGGCAGGTATTGCACCTTTTTTAACATATTTGGGATGTGGCAGACGGGTAAATGGCAAACGATATACCGCATCAAGTTCTTCTGTTGTCATTAGTTCTGCAGGTGGATTTACCACCATAAAACCTTTATCAACAGGTTCTATCAATCGTTTCGAATGTGTTTTGTTCGATTCTTCTTCGATGGTTTTAAAGGTTGTTGCAAAGATCTTTTTATCGGCAATACATTTTTCATAGCCCGACAACAGTATTTCTTCAGTATTTTCGATTTTTGCAAAATCTCTTTGTTTGGAAATAAATGCCGTTTGTCTTATGGTTTGCAACGATGCGATGTTTGCACCGTTATTAAGAGCTGTCGCTATATCTTTAATTGCCTTTTCACCCATTCCATACACCAGAATATCGGCTTCCGAATCAACAAGAATAGGCTTTTTAAGAGCATCACTCCAATAATCGTAGTGTGTAAATCTGCGAAGTGAAGCTTCAATTCCACCAAGAACAACCGGAACATCAGGGAATAACGATTTCAGTATTTTGGAATAAACCGAGGTTGCATAATCGGGACGGAAACCAGCTTTATCACCGGCAGTATAGGTGTCATCAGAACGAAGTCGTTTGTTGGCGGTGTAATGATTTATCATCGAATCCATATTTCCCGAACTCACACCAAAGAAAAGCCTTGGACGACCAAGTTTTTTAAAATCACGTAAATCATCCTGCCAGTTCGGCTGGGGTATGACAGCAACTTTCAAGTCTAAACTTTCAAGAATCCGAGCTATAACAGCAATCCCAAATGAAGGATGATCAACATAAGCATCACCGGTAAATAATATAACATCAAGCTGTTCCCAACCCAATTGTTCAACTTCCTTTTTGGTCGTCGGAAGCCATGGCGATTTTCTTGTTTGACTCATCAGAACTGATATATTGACAAAGGTAGGAATTTTTGAAAGAGAAGTGTTTGCAATAAAACGATTATTAGGAACTATTCCTTTCCTGATATTGCATTATAGGACACGCTATTCTGTAGGCTTTTGCATTTCCTGACAATTTGGTTAAATTTGTATGACAAAAATTTAAAAATGGAAAAGGTAAACACCATTATCATTGGTGCAGGATTGACAGGACTTACAACATCATTTTTTTTAAAAAAAGCAGGCAAAGAGTTCTTGGTTTTAGAGAAAAATAATCGTGTCGGAGGAGTTATCAATACCATCAGAATAGATGGATTCACTTTCGAAGAAGGTCCAAATACAGGAGTGATTGGGAACGAATCGGCTGTCGAACTATTTGACGAACTCAAAAATTGTCAAATAGAAACAGCGAGCGATATCGCGAAAAAACGATATATTCTTAAAAACGGCAGATGGCAAGCAATTCCAATGGGGCTGATCTCTGCAATAAAAACACCACTCTTCACATCAAAAGATAAATTCAGAATTTTAGGTGAACCGTTCAGAAGACGAGGCAATAATCCACACGAAACCTTAGCCGATTTTGTGAAACGACGTTTGGGACAAAGTTTCTTAGACTATGCAATTGATCCGTTTATAAAAGGTGTATACTCGGGCAATCCTGATACATTAATTGTCAAATATGCATTACCAAAGCTCTACGCACTCGAACAAAAGTATGGCAGTTTGATAGGCGGTTCAATAAAAAAGCAATTCGAAACAAAAACAGAACTTCAAAAAAGAGTTTCACGAAAGACCTTTTCGGCTCTCGGCGGATTATCATCTTTGGTTGCTTCATTGCAACAACAAACAGGTATTGAACATTTTGAACTTGCCTGTAACGACATAAAAGTCGAACCGCTTTCAAGTGGATTTTTAGTTTCATTTTCACAAAATGGCGAAATAAAAACGATCGAAGCAAACCATGTCATATCAACCATTCCTGCATATTCATTACCATCGGTTCTTCCCTTTGTTGAATTTGAGAAAATGCAAATATTAGCCAATTTATTTTATGCTCCGGTTGTTGAAATAGCTTTAGGATTTAAACAATGGAATGGTTTTGAACCCAATGGTTTTGGGGGACTTATTCCCACCAAAGAAAACAGCGATTTACTCGGTATTTTATTCATGTCAACCCTGTTTTCGAAACGAACTCCTGATGGTGGTGTATTATTTAATATATTTATAGGAGGCAGTTCAAAACCTTATCTAGTAGATTTAAGCGACGAAGAGTTGCTCACTATTCTTTCAAAAGAATTCTGCAAGATTATGAAAAATAAAACCTTCAATCCCGATATGGTAAACATTTCCCGACATTCGCAGGCAATACCTCAATATGGAACCGAAAGTGGAAAACGATTCGAGATTATTGATGCTTTGGAGATTCAATATCCGGGACTTGTAATTGGTGGAAATATTAGCGGAGGAATTGGAATGGCGGATAGAATAAAACAAGGAAAAATGATGGCGGAAGGAATAGATTAGATTTTATTTCAAGTTTTTTAATACCGAAACTATTTCCAATCCAGTATAGCAGACATAACAAATACCAAAACAGAGTGCTATTTTTATAGCATCGTGTCGCCATGCAAAAAACAGTATAACCAGACTGAGTGAATAGAAAATAAGTTTCATTCCCGAAAATAAGGTATACATTTGAATAAACCGTTTGGGATTAGAATTTGTTAGTCGTTCGAGCAAATAGAATACCAACAAAGACGTAGCATAGAAAAGCACAATAATAAATGGAAATGAAGATATTGGCGGCTGGTTTAAAATACTATTAAACGTTATCATTCCTCCAAGAGCCAGACTGATAGTTAAAATCGTAACTTTTATAGAATATGCTCTAAACGGATTCTGCATAATCATTTATTATTTAGTAGGTCTTTAATGGCATGGTAAAGAGCAATAAAGACCGAAAATATGGTAAAGAGAATTGTAAATAATTTGAATTTCATAACAAGCCATTGATCGAGCTTATAACCGGCAAATACACCAATCAAGATAATCGCAAGCATCTGAAAGCCCATGTTCGAATAACGGGCAAAATCATTCAGATTGCGTTTCTTGTTGTCAGTCACATTAATTATTCGGTCTGTTGTTCGTTACCTTTATCATGCATATTACATGTTCCACTGAAATATGCTCCCGGTTCTATTGATATACGACCTGTTAAAATCGTTCCCATAAATTTGGCTGTTGCTCGGAATGATAATAAATCTAATACTGAAATTTTCCCATCAACGGTTCCTTCAATATCACAATTTGCACAAACAATTTCGCCTTTTACTTCACCATTATTGCCGATGACCAATTTCCCCTTAGTAATTAAATTACCTAATAATATTCCATCAAAACGGATATCTCCCTGACATTCAATATCCCCTTTTATTGTTGTTCCTGCATTGATTATATTCGCAGAAAACGTTTCATTATTGACTTTTGCCATATTTCTATTATATTTCAGAAAACAAATATGATGCTTTAATTTTATTATTACAAGTTTTTTTCAAACTTAACAACACAAAAAGGACGAATAGCATTAAGGCTTCGTACTTACTAACTTTATCCGGTTAGTTCCCGATGTTGTATTAAAGCATCTTATATATAAATATGATTGACCCGAAGGAACTGTATATACGACATAACTTTTATAATCGGCAGCTGTTTCAACTATGCCACCACTAGAGATATCTGTTCCCGGATGAGAAGTTATTCCATCTTTATCCCAAAAGTCACAATTAAAATTAGGGAGTGTAGATGAAGCGTCGGTTGAAAAATCTAAATATTTCAAATAATATGTACTCCCGGGAGTTACCGTAGCTTTGTACCAGACTTCATAAAATTCTGATCCTTTTGTTGATTGACTTGCTATGGTATAGTCTGTAGCATCAACTTGTAACGACAATGCTGTTTCAATAGGCATCGTATTTTGAATAACTTTAATACTGAATTTACCTATCGGATCATTTCCCGCGACATTTACAACCTTCACAAATATAGAATCCTGAATGCCAAAATTCATCGATTCATAAGACATCTTGCTGGGATAAAGGGTATCTGTATAGTTTCCTGCAATTATATTCTGTCTGGTTAATGCAAAATAAACAACGATATGAGCATAAGATGTGTCGCTTGATTTTACTGATTGATCGTAACATTTGAAAGAAATTCCATGCCCTGTTCCTTTAATTCGATAAATAACCTCGGCGTTGACTTTCCCCAATTCACCATCAACACTATCGGAAGCCGTCAAAAGTTTGCCCTCGCTGGTCGTGTAAAGACTTGAAGACGAAATTGTACTATTATCTTTCTTACAAGACATAAGCAAACTGGTTGCTAAAAATCCCAAAAGCAAACTGGTTGTTATTTTATTCATTTTTCTGGTGTTTATGTTAAATATAAATCTAATAAAAACAAATTATGATCCGTGAATATTTTCAAAAGATAAAGGTAAAAATAATTTTCTAAAACAAGAGTATTATCACAATTTATTGGTTGGCAGATTCATGTTGCAATCATTTTCAGTTACGTACAACATATTAGGAATCATTTAGAAAGAGAATCTCCTTAAATGCAGTGTTTCCTGCAATTCAATCAATATATCGTTATAATATCACATAATATTTTTGGAAAACAAAAAAAGCTAACTACTTTTGCAGAAAATAAATACGTATATGTCAAAAGTATCAGATATTTCAAAAGGAACATTTGTTCGTTATAATAACGAGTTAGCTACGGTTCTTGAATATGAACACCGTACCCCAGGGAATTTACGTGCATTTTATCAAGTAAAATTTCGTAATCTAAAATCAGGCAAGTTGATCGAGCAACGTTTTCGTCCGGATGATGATATCGAAATAGTTCGGATAATGTCGCGTCCACAGCAGTATTTATATAATGATGGATCAAGTATTGTCTGTATGGATCCAGAAACATTCGATCAGTTCAATCTTCCAATTGAATTGCTCGGTGAGAGCATTAAATTCTTAAAAGAAGGAATTTTGATTCAAGTTTCGTTCGAAGGTGAAGATGCTGTTTATGCCGAACCTCCAACATCTGTTGATGTTGAGATTACGTATACTGAAAACGGTATAAAAGGCGATACTGCAACTCGTACATTAAAGCCTGCAACAATCGATACGGGAGCCGAAATCAGAGTTCCGCTATTTATTAATACCGGCGACAAAGTAAAAATCAGTGGTTCTACCGGTGAATATATGGAAAGAGTAAAATAATATTTTCCCAATAACTATTTTAAAAGGCTGTCGAACACAAAAGACAGCCTTTTTGCATTTATAATATCAGTATCCCAAGATTTTTAAAGCAGCACGATGTGCAGGAACCTCAATACCCAAAGCTACGGCACAATCAACTATGTAGCCTATCATAATATCAATTTCCGGATTTTTCCCATTTTCAATATCAAGCTGAAATGATGTTTTATTATCATAAGGCAATTGATCAAATCGCTCCAGACACTGTTCCACAACATCATCATTAAGTCCGACATTCAAAGCATCGGCAATCAAAGCTATTTCGGTAAGCAATAGTCTCAGTTCGGCATATTTTGCTTTATTTTCCAGAATAGCTCCCAAAGGCAAGGCATATTCCGATGAAATGGTTGACCATGAACAAATAAATATATATTTCTCCCAAACAATTTTCTTGATATTGTCAGAAAGTTCTGCTTTTATTCCCGACTGAATAAGCAACGTTTCTATTTCAATATATGGTTCAATATTTCCATTTTCAGGACCAAAAAACAAATTTCCTACGCCACCCATTTGTTTCACAATTCCCGGGCTTTGGATCGCTGCACTTACATAAATACATCCATTTAGGATCGCTGTGGTGGGTAATTCATTTTCAAGCCTTCGGGCGTTATTAACGCCATTGAGTGTTGTGATAATAATGGATTGCGAATGTAGATTTTTCTTCAAAGAACGAGCCGTCTGTTCCAGATCTCTACTTTTCACCGTTATGAAAACCAGATCGAATAGTCCGGCATTTTCTGTAGTTTCTAAAAGTTCAGAAGGAAAAACTGTTGTTTCACTTTTTGCAATATATGTTAATCCCGACTCTTTTATCTTTCTATAATGATCGCCACGCTGAATAAATATAATTTCATGTTTTTTGTTTTCTGCATAAGCTTTACAAAGTTTGCTTCCAATATAACCGCCAATGCCTCCGATACCGATAACTGCTATTCTCATATTATCTGATTTTAGTCTTTGAATTCTCTTACATTAGTAAAAGTAACAAAAAATTAGCATATAATGCAATGGTTTTACAAAAGAAATAGTTCGTCAATCTCAATTTTTCATAGTGTGCCAAGACGCAGAACATCGGCACATAATAATAAATTCTGCATGCTGTAAATAAGATGGTGGAGACAGTTGTACGTTGACCCACCAATGTCGCTGTTCAGGCATAGGCATTAAACCACCTAAAGGTGCTGGAGTAAAGAGCTTTGGTGCTGAGCGTTTAGGAAAAGGCATTCCATGAGAATGTCAGGTATGAATAGAGGAGTTGAACGCAAGTAAACCTCAGGGAGGAGTCGAGAAGTGCAACAACCTGTCAAAAGCTACGGAGTATGAAACGGAGTTATAAGTATAGCGGAGACCTGATTATTGGCTATACAGCAGGCGTCTTACAGAGGTCAAGACCTCTATTCGGGCTTATTTACGGAACTTGGGAACCTGCATGGTAATGCCAAGGGATATGTACAATGGGAACAACCCAGAGACACGAAACCGAAGTGCCAAGCAGGGACGGACTGATTCGTAGTAGTGATGATATAACTGTAATGGAAGAGTAGCGAAGGAATCAGGTTATACAGTTTTATAACACAAACCAACTCGCAAGAGGATGAATTTATGGAATGAGACAAAATCAGTACCAATAAGCCGCGAAATGATTTGGGCGGCTTATAAGAAAGTGCGTTCCAACCAAGGAGCAGCAGGTATAGACCAAATAAGCATGGACGAGTTCGATGCCGATAGGTCTAAACATCTGTATAAACTCTGGAATAGAATGGCATCAGGTAGTTATTTCCCCCCAGCGGTCAAAGAAAAGGAGATACCAAAGAAAGACGGCAAAGTTCGTAAACTAGGTATTCCCACAATAAGCGACCGAGTTGGGCAGATGGTAGTAAAAGATTATCTTGAACCGAGGTTCGAAAAGATATTCAGTCCAAGTTCTTATGGTTACCGACCAGGCAAGAATGCCCATCAGGCATTAGCAGAGGTTAGAGCCAACTGTAGAATAAAAGATTGGGTCATCGACCTCGACATCAAAAGCTTCTTCGATACCATCGACCACGAAAAGCTACTCAAAGCCGTAGAGAAACATGTGAGCGAACAGTGGGCTGTATTGTACATTAAGCGATGGTTGCAAGCACCTGTGCAAATCGAATCAGGCGAACTGATTCACAAGCAAGGCAAAGGCACACCACAAGGCGGAGTCATTAGTCCATTATTAGCCAACCTGTTTCTACACTATGCCATGGATAAATGGTTGGAACAAACCCATCCTGCAGTAAAATATGTTCGTTATGCCGATGATGCCATTTTGCACTGTAGGAGTCTTGTACAAGCAGAATATGTTTTAAGTAATCTGCGAAAACGAATGCTTGATTGTGGACTTGAATTGCATCCTGAGAAAACAAAAATTGTATACTGTAAAGATACTAGACGACAAGTAAAGTACAAAACAGTAAAATTTGACTTTCTTGGTTACAGTTTTCAACCACGCAGTACAACAATAGGAGGAAAAGGGAAACCTTTCCTAGGCTATGATTGTGCAATCAGCATTAGTTCGAAGAAACGCATAGTAGAGAAAATGAATGAAATCAATATCCCTAGTCTTACCTTCAATAGTATTGTTGGAGTAGCACATCATCTTGACCCTTATATACGAGGTTGGATAAACTACTATGGTAAGTTTAGGATATCTAGATTGAATCCTATTTTTCAATTACTTCGTCGTAAATTAGTACAATGGGTACAAAGAAGGTACAAGCGTTACAAAAATAGTGTAACCCGAGCTTACGACTGGTTAAAACGGTTACGGATACAATTCCCGTACTTGTTTTATCATTGGAAACTAGGTTATCACTAATGGAATGCTTAGATTTGTATAACAAGAGCCGTGTGATGGGAGACTATCAAGCACGGTTCTGTGAGAAGCTGAGGGGGAAGTTCCCTCGGCTTACTCGACC
>Ga0302292_1001504_pt1 | contig 14907 bp, 13 predicted proteins | sample III_Fen_N2_1_FD_194553 | JGI IMG/M metagenome (GOLD analysis project Ga0302292, IMG submission 194553) | Peat permafrost microbial communities from Stordalen Mire near Abisko, Sweden - III_Fen_N2_1 | ecosystem: Environmental > Terrestrial > Soil > Wetlands > Permafrost | place: Sweden: Abisko...
TTTAAACTGAAATAATAGCATTTCATACTAAAAGATTGCTTCGTTGAGGCGAGCTGTTTCAAAACATACAAGGGACTAAAAAGAAGGTTTTGCCTCTTAATACTCCCTTGTATTTATAGTGTGATTGCTGTTGATAAAATTTGCGGAGAGGAAGGCTCTATAACCTATATAATCATAGAAAATCATAAATACTCAACTATGTGCAATTAAACAGGTTATTACAAAACCTATTTAAATAAAATATCTCTGTATATTGTTGCATATTTCAAATATTGGGTGTATTTTTGGGTGTTGATTTTAATTACACCCGATTATGAATATAAAAAGAAATATTATCTTTGCTTTAGAGAGCCGGAAGAAAAACGGAGTTGCAGTAGTGGAGAATGTTCCTATCCGCATGCGTGTAGTTTTTGCAAGCCAACGTATAGAGTTTACTACAGGCTATCGTATTGATGTTTCCAAGTGGGATATCGACAAACAGCGGGTTAAGAATGGCTGTACTAATAAGCTCAAGCAAAGTGCCTCAGAAATCAATGGCGATTTATTACGATATTATACCGAGATTCAGAATATCTTTAAAGAATTTGAGGTGCAAAATCTCGTGCCAACTCCAATGCAAATAAAAAAAGCGTTTAACGCCAAGCATAATCCGACATCGGAGGATATTAAAGAACCGGAAGATGTAAAGGGTGATTTTATGACAATTTTTGATGAATTTGTCAAAGAGTGCGGAAAACAAAACGACTGGACAGATTCCACCTACGAAAAATTTGCAGCGACAAAAAATCACTTAAAAGGTTTTGATGCAAATCTCACTTTTACATCCCTGGATGAATCAAAGCTGACCGACTATGTTAGTTATCTTCGAGACAAAAAAGAAATGCGAAACAGTACTATCGGCAAACAAATAGGTTTTTTGAAGTGGTTTCTTCGTTGGAGTTTCAAAAAGGGGTATAACCAAAATAAAGAATATGACACGTTCAGTCCTAAGTTAAAAACCACTCAAAAGAAAGTTATTTTTCTAACCTGGCCTGAGCTGACTAAACTAAAGGAATATAAGATCCCCGATACTAAAAAATACCTGGAACGAGTCCGAGATGTATTTCTTTTTTGTTGCTACAGCGGTTTACGGTATTCGGATGTATATAATCTGAGACGTAGCGATATAAAACCCGATCATATTGAAGTCACGACAATAAAAACTGCTGACAGTCTAATAATTGATTTAAATGATCACAGCAAAGCCCTGTTAGAGAAATACAAAGATTTACATTTTGAAGATCATAAGGCACTACCGGTAATCAGTAATCAACGAATGAACGATTACTTGAAAGAGTTGGCAGAATTGGCAGGAATTGACGATCCCGTAAGAGAAACTTACTACAAAGGCAACGAACGCATAGATACCGTTACACCTAAATATGCATTACTTGGTACACATGCAGGACGTCGGACTTTTATCTGTAACGCCCTATCGCTTGGTATTCCAGCTCAGGTGGTCATGAAATGGACAGGGCACAGCGATTATAAGGCAATGAAACCCTATATTGACGTTGCCGATGATATTAAAGCAAATGCTATGAGCAAATTTAATCAACTATAAAAACAGGTCTATGGAAAAAGAAGTTGTACAGTCCATGTTGCATTTCATACTACAGGATATTAAGCAGTATTGGATAAAAGAAATAAATACAGAAGGGACTGATTTTAATTATGATTCTCAGGATATTTTCCGAACCGGATATGAGAAATGCATCACCGAATGGAAGATAATAGAAGAATATCCACCCGAAGTACTCAGTGATGAGAGGATTAAAATCTTGAACGATTTGAGGGAGGTTGCAACTGATATAATTGAGTTATATGAAAAACATAAGAACTTCTTCAGACAATACAAAAGAGAAGAACTCATGTTAAGCACATACAAAACAAGGCATCCCCATTTTAATGCATTATCCAATTTAGAGTTGAAAATTATCTTAGGAATTGAGTTGGAAATACCGAGTAGAGATCAGTATTATAAATCAACCTTTTATGATCAATATGGATTTCTTTTAAATGATTATCACTTTGAAATTTATGTATTCTGTAAATATCTATTACATGAGATAAAAGATAATTTTAAAGAGACCGAAAAATACAAAACATTTATTGAGAATACTGATTTAGCTCCCTATTTTCCCATGGGGTTAGTATACTCTGTATACAAACTCAGTGATGGAATTCTTTTTGAGAGTCTGTCAGAATTGGAATTCTATAAATCCATAAATTTATTGGAATTGTACTCCCCATTAAAGATAGAAAAATCAGCCATAAAAAGAGCTTATTATGTTTTACATAAATTTTCAACATGTATCAAAAACAAAGAAGTAAAAAATTATTGGATAAATGTGATTCTTCACAGGCTGGGAAAAGATGAATCGAACTACTTATCCAGATACAGGGATGTTGTTAGTGATAACGCTACCGGCGATGATACGTTATTTGCTGAAAATGTTGACAAAATATTTAAACGTCATACCATGTAGTCTCATTATAGTCTCATTCTCTATCACACACCATTGTACCACCATGTTTTATAGCTTTAAGCGAAGCGTTATTTCTTTGATAATCTTAGAAATAACGCTTTTTTATTTTTGAAATTTCCATCTCCACACCAGGGTTAGCTCAACCTATTTTTGCCATGTTCGAACATCACAGCCGAAGTACAAGGCTATTGTTTCATCGTAACATTGTAAAGTATGAATATTAAAGAATTAAGACAGAAGCCCCTTTGGCAAATGACCGGTGAAGAATTTTTGTTTCTTCAGCAGAGCTCCCCGGAGTCCGTTATACAACCCCCGACCGTTACCGTAGATACCACCAGGAAGTATGTTTACGGCATCCTTGGTATTGCTAAACTTTTCGGGTGCAGTATCCCTACAGCCAATCGCATTAAACAAAGTGGAAAAATAGACCGAGCAATTACGCAAATAGGGCGTAAAATCATTGTCGATGCCCAACTCGCTATTGAATTGGCAGGTCGTAAAAATGGAGGTAGAGGTTAAAGCTATGGAAACAACAAAAGAACAAGAAGCAGAAAAGGATATAGTTATCCTTTGGGAAAGTGCACGGTTACGTGTAACCGATGAATTTGCAGAGCCACCGGAAGTTTTGAATATTGGAGAGTCCGTTATCGGAACATTGGGTAATTTCAGTGCATCGACAGGGAAAGCTAAGAGTAAGAAGACCTTTAATGTCTGTGCCATTGTAGCAGCAGCTATGATAAACGGTACGGTACTACGGTACCGTGCCACACTTCCCCCGAACAAATCCAATATCTTGTATGTAGACACCGAACAAAGCCCTTATCACTGTATCCGGGTAATGGAACGAATTTTAATGTTGGCTAAACTGCCATTAGACAGCCAGCCCGATAAACTCGAATTTCTGGCTCTGAGGAAGTTTACGCCCGAATTACGTATTGCCATCATTGAGAAAGCCATCTACCACACCCAAGGATTGGGGCTTGTCATTATTGACGGGATAAGGGATTTGGCGTATGATATTAATTCTCCCAGTGAAGCGACAACCCTTATATCAAAGCTGATGCAATGGACAGATGAACGGCAGATTCACATTCATACTGTGTTGCACCAAAATAAGGGCGATGATAATTCACGAGGACACATTGGTACGGAGTTGAACAATAAATCAGAAACAATATTGCAGATAGCCAAAGATGAGTTTGATAAGGATATAAGCATAGTTTCATCAGTGCATATGCGAACGGTAGAGTTCGAGCAGTTTGCTTTTAGGATTAATGAGTTCGCACTTCCGGAATTGATTGAAGATTACCAACCAAATGAAACAGCACCCAAAAGGGGATTTGATTATAAAGCTCTCACGGAGCAGCAGCACCGCCAAGCATTGGAAGTTGCTTTTGTGCAGGCTGAGGAACAAAATTACAGCACTTTAATCGAATCTTTACAGAAAGCTTACGAATCAGTCGGATATAAATATGGCAGAAACAAAATCATTGGATTAAAGGTCTTTCTGACTAATAAGCGAATCGTAGTGCAAGAAGGGAAGAAGTACAAGTATAATCCGGATTTTCACTATTAATGGGTATCAATAAAAGTAGTTTAGTTTATTCCGGGTATATATAGTATAGAGTAAAGTAAACCATTCCCAATTCAATTCAAACAAGCGGTTTAGTTTATTCTGTTTTCTATATATACAAAGTAAACTAAACCACTGTAAATCCCTATTTCGCCACAAAGAGATTTTGCTGGCGAAAAGAAAAAAACTATTTCCATTTCAAGTTTCAAATTACATTTCAAATTACATTTCAAATTACATTTCAAATTATTTTTATAGTTATTAGTATGAATGCAGAACAAGCAAAAAAAATAGCCCTTGAAGAGTATCTTCAAAGTTATAATATCACTCCGGTTAGACGACAAGGCAACAACCTTTGGTATATGTCTCCTTTTCGGGAAGAAACTGAACCATCATTCAAAGTGAATCTGAATAAGAACCTGTGGCATGACTTCGGCAACGATGAAAAAGGCAATATCATTAAACTGGCAATGATCTTACACAAGACAGACAGTGTCGCCCAGGCATTAAAATCAATAGAAGATAAGATACCGCATATCAAACCACTTTCTTTTTCTTTTCGCCAGCAAGAAGCATTTAATGCATTGGAAGATATTAAAGTAAAACCGCTGGAGAATGTAGCCTTAGTTCAATATCTAAATGAAAGAATGATTCCGGTCGGTTTGGCACAACGATATTGTAAAGAAGTTTATTATACATGCAATGGTAAACCCTATTTTGCCATTGTATTTCCTAATGAACAGGGCGGTTACGATACGCAGAACAAATACTTTAAAGGGTGTATAGCACCAAAAGCGATAACAACCATTGATAATGGTAAATCATCGTGTTGTGTCTTTGAGGGCTTTATCGACTTTCTTTCTTATTTGGTTTTGAAGTTACGCCACAATCCCGACCAATCCCTATTCAAAGAAAAGGATTATTTTATTTTAAACTCTGTGAGTAACACCTCAAAGTTGTTGGAGAGACTCGAAAAGTACGAGAGAATCTACTGCTACCTGGATACTGATCAAGCAGGCATACGTTCGACTCATGAGATCCGCAAAAGGTACGGGTCTAAGGTTTCAGACCAGTCGACACAATATAAGGAGTACAAAGATGTAAATGATTTTCTATGTGGAAAAAAGTTGTTGGAAAAAGTTAGTCTGCCCCAAGATAAATTGCCAGAAAACAAGCTACCAACAAAACAAGAGGGAGAACAAGTCCAAGAGAGAGAAAAAATACAAACAAAGAAACTCACTAAGAGGATAAAGCTATAGGCATACTTCGGGTCTGCTTTTGTGGTATTCCCGATTTTACAGGGCAGCACGCATCCGGTAACGCGGGCATTATAAATAATGCCATAGCTTATTAGGGCTTTTTCTTTACGCTCCGTTGCACTACACTAAAAAAGCCCGAATAAGCCAAGGGGCAAACCCCTTTGGAAACCCCAAGAAAAAATCTTCGATTTTTAAATACAAAATGCAAAGGAAAAAATGTGAAATGCCATGTGCAAAAAAAATGCAAAAAACAAAGTGCAAAGAAAAAACACGAAACAACACTAAACAAACTTACGACCATGGGCTACGCAGTTCTTCACTTAGAAAAAACCGCAGGCACGGACACAGGGATGTCCGCCCACATAGAGCGCACCATCTCTCCAAAGAATGCCGATCCTTCACGAACACATTTAAACAAGGAACTTGTTGCATTTCCTGAAGGCGTAACAAATCGGACACACGCTATTCAATACCGGTTAGACAATGCAGGTCTGACTCGTAAGATTGGAAAGAACCAAGTCCGGGCGATTCGGATTCTACTCACCGGTAGTCCTGATGATATGAAGAAAATCGAGTCAGGTGGGCGACTAGACGACTGGTGTGAGGATAATCTGGAATGGCTAAAGAAAACCTATGGGAAAGAGAATATCGTTTCTGCAGTATTGCATATGGATGAAACAACCCCGCACATTCACGCCACCATGATACCCATTACCACAGGAGAGCGAAGAAAAGCCAGACAGGAACAATCCACTACAAAGAAAAAATACCACAAGAAGAGCCCAATGGATGCCCGGCTTTGTGCGGATGATGTAATGTCCCGTGTCAAGCTCAAAGAGTATCAAAACAGTTATGCAGAGAAGATGCAAGTGTATGGGTTGCACCGTGGCATTGAAGGCTCGGAAGCAAAACACCTATCCACCTCACAGTATTATCGTGATTTACTCTCACAGACAGAAAGTGTGCAGGAGAATATAGGCAATTTACTCCAGCAGCAGGAACAGGTGGCCCAGGAGCTATCTAAAATCAAGAGCGAGATTAAAACAGAGAAACTCAAAAGTACAGCAGTGAATCTAGCTACTTCCGCTATGGAGGGTATCGGTTCTGTTTTCGACAATTCTAAAGTAAAAAAGCAACAACAGGAAATAGAGACCCTAAAAGCAGAGAATAGAAATCTTAATAATGAAGTCAAGCAGCTAGGCGAGCATATACGCAACTTAAAAGCAGAATACACAAAGACTACCGACAAGCTCAGGGAAGAACTTAGAAAGATATATGACCTGTTTCCGAATATAAGAGAAATACTTAATATCGAAAAACTCTGCAAAACGATAGGCTTTTCAGAAGAATTGACTCAAAAGATACTTACAATGAAACCTGTAGGCTTTAAAGGTAGACTTTATTCTCCAGAGTACCAACGTGAATTTGAAACCGATCACTCTATCGCCAAAATAGAAAAAGACAATTTAAAGCCAAACCAACTTCGCCTGTTCATAGATAATCTGGAGATAGCGGACTGGTTTAAACACAAATATCGGGAGTTTCAAAAAGAGATAGGGATTATTATTAAACCCAAACAAGGAGATGATAGAGGTTTTACACTATAGTTTAGTTCTACTGTAATACAGCACAGTTATAAAAATGAAATGAGTAGTTTTTTACCTGACAATTTCTAAGTACAACTTTTTATATCCTAAATCAAATCGAAATACCACTTCTTTTTATACTACTCCCATAGCAATTGGTTCCGTTCAACTCTGTTTTATTCACCATTTTCGTCCGTGCATTAAATAAATTTTGTTTTTATTTGTAATGTCGTAACTTTCAATTAACTTTGACACACGAAAACGATGAATTAAACACTAAGATGTTAGCTGCAAGCCGAAAAAAAACAGATAGGTCATGAATTGATAGAAAAGCAAAAAAATGATATTGTAATTACTAAAACTACTACTTATGAATTGCACACACTGTAGCAGACCTCTTAATGAAGGTCAATTTCATGGAAATTTAAAATCTTGTCCAAGATGTTCCACTAGAAATGGACAAGAACATGTTTTCTATCCATTTCCAGATGCATTTGGTATCACAGAAAAGAGAGCCTCTGCAAAACGACCAGATGGACCACAAAGTTATTGTGTAGCATGCAGAGGAGGAAATAACATTCCTAATTTTGCTCCCATTCTTTGCTCACAAAAATAAAAACTGTTTCAACAATTTATACTAACTTCAACTACTAATCATGGCTATCAATGAAAAATTAGAAAAGTCTTATTCCTTTTTCTGCGAAAAAGAATCTAACGGATTATCTTTTAAAATTGATGAATTGATGAACTATACAGGTTGGTCGAAATCGACTTTAAACACTTATTTGTCAAAAAAATGGGCTACCTTTTTAACAAAGGAAGATGACGAATATTCCGTCTTCGGCATTAATAAATATACAGAAGAAGAGTATTTAAGATTAATGTCACAAGTACAAAAGAATTATATCGATCCCACAAAACCAAGACTAGAATTAGAAGTTGAAGTATTAGTCATTAAATCAAGAGAATGTGCAATCTTGGCATTGGATATTTATAATCGACCTGCAACATTATTTAAATCAGAAGGATTTATTGTAATGATAATAATTGCTTGGACTTCTTTGTTACATGCTATTTTTCAAAAAAACTGTATTGATTATTTCTATAAAAATGATAATGGAGAATATAAAACAATTGATAATGATTGTAAAGCTTGGGAACTATGTACGTGCATTAAAAACTATTATCGGAATGAAAATAATGCAATAACCAAAAATCTTGAATTTCTTATCGGATTAAGAAATAAAATAGTTCACAGATATGTTCCAACTATTGACATGCACGTAGCTGGTGAATGTCAGGCTGCACTTTTAAATTTTGATGAATTAATTACAACTGAATTTGGAGAATATTATGCCCTCAAAGAATATATGTCTATACCATTACAAACATCAAACATTAGAACAGAGAAACAAATTGAGATTCAGAAAAAATTTCAAGGGAAACAGTATGATGTTGTAATGCAATATATAGATTCTTTCAGAGAACAAGTAAATGATGACATATATCAAAATCCAAAATATAGTTTCAGAGTTTATCTTGTTCCAAAAATTGGAAATAATCTTAAATCATCAGACCTAGCACTCGAATTTATAATGCATGATCCTAACAATCCCGACATTATCAACTCTATTAACAAGCAAATAGCAATAACCAGAGAGAAAAGAGTTCAAGTAGTTAATCCTGGAAAATTTAAAGCTGGTGAAGTTGCAAAAGAAGTTCAAAAAAAAATCGGAAAAAAGTTTAATGCTTCATTTCATCATGCAAAAGCATGTAAACTTTATAAAATAAGACCTCTTGAAAAAAAAGGAGATGGTTGTCTAATTGAATACTGTCAATTCGATGAGCCACATAAGGACTTTGTTTATACTCAAGCTTGGATTGACTTACTAGTAGAAAAATTAACTAATAATAACGAATACTGTAAACTATTTTCAAAAATGATATAATTATGGAAACAGCTCATTCATGGTTAATGAAAAACGGATATGAAGATATTGCAAATCTTATTGATGAAATAATGAAAGAATGGAAATTGCAAGGGAAGAAAACAAGACGAAATTGGTGGGAAAAACTTTGTGGGGATAAAAATGGAAATCCGACTAAAGTCGGGAAGCAAGAAATTCCCGTTTTGCGTGCTGCTCAAATACGTCAGGGATTATCAATTTCAAAGAATGCACTATGTAGAAATGAGGATGAAAAACCACCTGAGATTATGGTTAACACACGTTGGAAGAAAATGTAATTTTAGGATTATAGCGAATTATTGATACTAAAAATTAAGCTATACAAATGAAGTGGATTTCATAATTAAATGAAATCTTAAAGTAAAAGTCCGGCAAGTATCGATTAATTGAATTATTTCTTATATTTTTGTCCTTATAGTAGTAATGAATATGAAAAAGAACAAACTTGTTGCCCCATTTTTAAAATGGGTAGGTGGTAAAAGACAGATTATACCAGAGATATTAACTCATCTACCTAAAAATATATCCTCTCTTAATTATTGCGAACCCTTTATTGGTGGTGGAGCTTTGTTCTTTCATTTAGAACCTAAAAAAGCAATTATTAACGACTATAATGACGAGTTGATTAATGTATATAAGGTTATAAAAAACAATTTAGAAGAATTATTGAATGACCTAAAAAAACACGAAAATAATCCAGAGTATTTTTATCAAATAAGAAGTATAGATAGACAACCTCTATTTGATGAATTGACAAACGTTCAACATGCTTCAAGAATCATTTATCTGAATAAAACTTGTTTTAATGGTTTGTACAGAGTAAACAGCTTAGGTGAATTCAACTCTCCTTTTGGAAGATATACAAATCCGAATATTGTGAACGAGCCCGTACTTAGAGCAGTTAGCAAATACCTAAATTCATCCGATATTACAATCTTAAACGGTGATTACGAAAAAGTTCTGAATTCCGTAACTGCTGACACCTTTGTATATTTAGACCCACCCTACCATCCAATATCTGAAAGCTCAAATTTCACAGGCTATGTACAAGGTGGATGGTCAGAAAAGCATCAAATTAGATTAAAAAAAGCTTGTGATGATTTAGAAGAAAAAGGCGTTAAGTTTTTATTATCAAATTCATCTGCTCCTTTCATTAAAGATTTATATTCAGAATATAAAATACATTCAATTAATGCGAATAGGTCTATCAATTCTGATGGTGAAAAAAGAGGTCAAATTGAAGAACTTTTAATTAAGAACTTTTAATAAGGTATTATGGCAGAATCAAAAAATGAAACAGGTTGGATTAAGCTATTTGAAGAGCATAGAATATTTGAATCAATTCAGAAAGAAGGCTCATTTATTATAGATTCTAAAAAAATAAACGTTGAAAGAGAAGCACGTTTAATGGCAAAAGTTGACCATAGTTTCCAACTTCCAAAGATTTTCGCCGATAATAATCTTTCCATTTTACCCATTTCGCGAGGTGAGTATATTATATCAGACATTAAAACCTTCTCTGATTTCACACCTTGCGAAGATCCTATAATTGATTTTCGATTTCCAGAGTATATAGAAAGCCTTGATTATAACAATATAACCAGTGAAGCTGTTGCGATAAACGGTGCATATGTATCTGGTATTATTGAAGATTTCACTCAGGATAAATTTCTTTTGCCAACAGTGAATGGTAGAATGAGTTCACAAGCATTTAATTTCAATATTTACCGCAATCCACCCAAGAGTGGCTTTTTGAATATTGGTGTTCAGAAATCTCAAATTGAAATAGATGCTGGTTTTGAAGGAATAAATAGTTTAAATCTAATAGAAGCTAAAAACACAATTTCTTCTGATTTTATTATTCGTCAATTATATTATCCATATCGATTGTGGGAATCAAAGATATCAAAGCCAGTGAGACCTATGTTTCTAACATACACAAATGGTATTTTCCATTTGAGAGAATATGTTTTTGACGACTTAATGAACTACAATTCTATTCGGTTAATTAATCAGAAAAGATATCGGATAAAAGAAAACACTTCACTTATAATAAATACAGAGACAATACAAGGGCTGATTCATAACTCTATCATAATTCCAGAGCCTGAAATCCCATTCCCTCAAGCTGATTCGTTTGAAAGAATAATAAACTTATGTGAGATTTTAGGAAACAAAATAAGTCTTACAAAAGAAGAATTAATATCAGATTATGACTTTAAACAAGGTGATACATTTGATATGAGGCAAGTTGATTACTACACAAATGCAGCCAGATATTTAGGCTTTATTGAACGTGGACGAAATGAAAACAATGAAGTGTGTTATTTTCTAACTTCAAAAGGGAATGACTTATTTGAACTTCCTATAAAAGAACGCCAAATTGAATTTTCAAAATCTATTCTCTCTCATTTAGTTTTTAATAGAGTTTTATCCTTGTACTTCAACAAAGCTGAAATTCCGACAAAAGTGGAAATAGTTCATATAATGAGAAACTCTAATTTATATCATGTTGGTTCCGACGATACTTTTCGAAGACGAGCTTCAACTATTCTTTCATGGATTAATTGGATCTTGGATTTGATTGAAGAATAATTTAATCTAAGTCTACAACTCATTCGTTCATTTGGTATAAACTAATCGCCCAAAATGCAAAAAAGCCACAGCAAGTTAGTGTTTGTTTTCAAACGTCTTGCTGTGGCTTTTATAGCTTTTTGATAATAGGCAGAGCGGTAACAGTACATTGTTTTTTTTCTCGCTTAGAAGTCTCGAAGCACTTAGAAACAAAAAAAACAATGCACTGTGAAGTTTATAAAGAATACTTTGCAGTCAAGTTCGTAAAATCATCATACTATTCGATTAGTCTGAATCCATATTGTGTGGTGGATCGTTTCAGGGTGTAAAAAAGGGTGTAAATTAAGCAACTTGCTTATTTACACCCTTTAATGCGGAGAGGAAGGGATTCGAACCCCCGGTACCCTTTTGGAGTACATACGCTTTCCAAGCGTACCTCTTAAACCGCTCGAGCACCTCTCCGTATTTTTGGAAGCGCAAATGTATGAAAAGAAACCGATATATGAAAATGAAAAAGACTAAACAAATGAGGTAAATCCTGCATCTGGAGTATTAATCGTCGAGTCCTTTAAATAAAGATTTAGCATTCAGGGTCGTCTGATGATTTATTTCTTCTTCTGAGCAACGATAAATTTCAGCGAGCTTTTTACAAACCAGACTTACGTAAGCACTTTCGTTTCGTTTACCTCTGTGCGGAGTAGGAGTGAGGTATGGAGAATCGGTTTCAAGTAAAATATGTTCCAGTGCTATTTGCGCTACTACAGCTGCCAGTCCGGAGTTTTTAAAAGTCACAATTCCATTTATTCCCAGTTTAAATCCACCAAAACCAATGATCTCCTGTGCTTCTTCAATTGTGCTCGTAAAGCTATGGAAAACACCCTTCAGCCCTGAATTTTTGTATGGGGCAAGAGCATCCATTGTTTCCTGGAAAGAATCGCGAACATGAATAATAACTGGCAGTTTATAGTACAACGCCCAATCCAACTGTTGTTGGAAAGCAATTATTTGTTCGCATAAAAAGGTTTTATCCCAATATAGATCGATGCCTATTTCGCCAACAGCAATCCAATCCCTACGTTCCAATTCGGATTTCACCAAAGCAAGTTCGAATTCATAGTCTTCCTTCACACTTGTTGGATGAAGCCCAATGGCAGCATGGCAATATCCCGGATATTCAGCTTCCAAAGCTAACATTGGTGCTAAGGTAGAGCTATCGCAATTAGGTAGAATGATATGATTTACACCAACTTCTTTGGCTCGTTGAATTGTTTCAGCACGATCTGCATCGAAATCTTCGGAATATATATGGGAATGGGTATCAATCAACATAATTCATAATGGATAATGCACAATTCATAATAGAGGTGCAAAGTTAGTCTCAATTTACTGAATACACAAAGTGCAATCTTAGAAACTAAGGCTGCACTTTGAAATAATTCCATTAATAATAAATATCGCGAAGCTAATAACGCCGAAGGCTAATATCATACGAAGTATAAATATCTTCAAAAGATTATTCCCACTCAATAGTTGCTGGTGGCTTAGAGCTGATATCATATACCACGCGGTTAACACCTTTTACTTTGTTGATAATTTCGTTCGACATTTTAGCCAGAAAGTCGTAAGGCAATTGTGCCCAGTCTGCTGTCATAGCATCAGTCGAAGTAACAGCGCGCAGCGCAACAGCATTTTCGTAAGTCCGTTCGTCACCCATTACACCCACAGATTGAACGGGCAGGAGTATCACGCCAGCTTGCCAAACCATGTCGTATAGGTTCCATTCGCGAAGACCATTGATAAAGATATCATCGGCTTCTTGCAATATGCGTACTTTCTCAGCAGTAATATCACCCAAAATACGAACGGCTAATCCAGGTCCGGGGAATGGTTGACGTTTGATAAGGTGATGCATCATGCCAAGCTGAGTTCCTACCTTGCGAACTTCATCTTTGAATAATAAGCGAAGCGGTTCGCACAATTTCAGGTTCATCTTCTCAGGAAGTCCACCCACATTGTGGTGCGATTTAATCACCGTTCCTGTAATGGAAAGCGATTCAATAATATCAGGGTAAATGGTGCCTTGAGCAAGCCATTTTACATTTTCTATTTTATGGGCTTCTTCATCAAATACATCGATAAAGCCGCTACCGATAATTTTACGTTTTTGTTCCGGATCCGAAACTCCTGCAAGTGCTTTGTAAAAACGTTCTTTTACGTTTACACCAATAACATTCAAGCCAAGGTGTTCATAATCTCTCATTACGTTTTCGAATTCATTTTTACGAAGTAAACCGTGATCGACGAAGATACAAGTCAGGTTTTTGCCAATAGCTTTGTTGAGCAATACTGCTGCAACAGAAGAATCGACACCTCCGGAAAGACCCAGTACAACTTTGTCGTCACCTAACTGCTTTTTGAGCTCGGCTACAGTGCTTTCTACAAACGAAGCGGGTGACCATTCTTTTGAACAACCGCAGATATTCATAAAATTATCCAGCAAAGTAGTTCCATCTAATGTGTGAAATACTTCAGGATGAAATTGTACGCCCCAGGTTTGTTCACCTTCAATATGAAATGCAGCCAACTCTACATCATCTGTACTGGCTATTTTTTTGAAAGTGGCTGGAATTTTAGTTATAGAGTCTCCGTGCGACATCCAAATTTGTGAACCGGCTTCAATGCCTTTGAAAAGTGCATCCGAAGCATCAATAAAGCTCAGGTTGGCACGGCCGTATTCTCTTGTTCCTGCCGATTCAACATTTCCTCCTGAAGTAAATGCCATAAATTGAGCTCCGTAGCAGATCCCCAAAACGGGGAATTTACCCCTAATGGAGCTTAAGTCGGTTTTAAAGGCGGTAGGATCATATACCGAAAACGGGCTGCCGGAAAGAATAACTCCTTTAATGTCGTCGGTCTTTTCTGGAAACTTGTTATACGGCAAAATTTCGCAATATTCATTGAGCTCGCGTAGGCGACGTGCAATTAACTGTGTTGTCTGTGATCCGAAATCGAGGATGATTATTTTTTCCATAAAGTTTGTTGTCGTTGAGCTATTGGAATGTTGAACTGAAAAGTGGCACAAAAATACGAAAAATGTGATGGTTATGCAAGAGCAAGCACGATTTTAAGAAAGCAACAGCGAGCTGTCTCCATAACTCAGAAACCGGAAGTCGTTAGCCAAAGCATAATCGTAAATTCGTTTCCAATCGCCATTCACAAAAGCCGAAACGAGTAATAACAAGGTGCTTTTGGGTTGGTGAAAATTGGTAATGATACCGTTGACTATTCTAAACCGATATCCGGGTTTAATCATGATTTGCGTTTCGGCATGAAGAGTTGTAAGATTATTGACATCTAAATAATTCAGGATATTTTGCAAAGCATCTTGTGAGCTTATTTCCGGATGTTCTTCGTAAGGTG
>Ga0302292_1001506_pt1 | contig 14902 bp, 13 predicted proteins | sample III_Fen_N2_1_FD_194553 | JGI IMG/M metagenome (GOLD analysis project Ga0302292, IMG submission 194553) | Peat permafrost microbial communities from Stordalen Mire near Abisko, Sweden - III_Fen_N2_1 | ecosystem: Environmental > Terrestrial > Soil > Wetlands > Permafrost | place: Sweden: Abisko...
CATCCAGGTTGTTTAAATGCAATGCATTTCTATAAAGCTCCTTATCAAACTGTTCTCTTTCTTCAGCTGTAGCATTTTTACGTAAATCTACCTGTAATGCCCTTGTTTCTTCTATCTTTTTGGTCAATGTCTGACTAACATATTCCTGCTTACTACTTAATTGAATTTTAAAAACGTCCAATTGATCCCTTTTAAGCTTATTCCTTTTGTACAGATATACAACCGAAAAAGAAGATAACAACAAAACAATCAGCAACATCGAAACAATCAGGATCATATTACTTTTTACTCCTTTCGATTCCTGGGTAGTTGCATGAAGTTTCTCAAGCACAGTACTTTTAGTTTGTAATTCAACAATTCTGATTGAATCAGTACAAGCCTGAAAATGTGTCATATAAGCACCCATTTGCTTTATATCCTTTCGCAAGTACTCGATATTCACCAATATACGATAGCAATCACGTTGAGTATAAAAATTTGCAGGATGTTGTTTCAATGCAAGAGTTGCGTATTGAAATGAAGCATCATATTGTCCTAAATCAAAGAGTAAATCGGACAATTTATAACATCGTATGGCGTAACTGGTACCTTTAAATGGGTAAGGCAAACTTTTCCGTAAATAAAACTGCGCAGAATCAAATTGTTTAGCTGAATAATAATTAACACCCATTTCCTGATAAACTGCTCCACACAACATTGAATCATTCATTTGTGATAGTGCTTTGCGATATAACAATTGAGCTGTTTTAAAATCTTTCAGTAAATGATATGATCTTCCGATTGAAAGGATTATAAATCTTTGATCAATTTTATTTTCTGCCAAATTAAAAAAAACGAGAGATGTTCGATATTTCTTTAGTGATTCTTTGTAATCTTGTTGCATAACACAAATATCACCTTTATCAGAATATATTTTACCTAACAATGAATAATCTTTGTTAGAATCAACATTTTCTAAAGCCTTAAAATAAAAGGCTGTTGCATCATCATAACGTTGTGCATACTTAAGCGAATGCCCTTTGTAGTAAAAACAGTATGCTAAATGCTTTTTATCTCTTTTAGAGAGGTAGTAATTCGTTGAAAAATCAATTAATAAACTTGAAGGTAAATCTTTCCCATTTCGATCTAACGCCTTAAATAAAAGTAAATTATATAAGGCACGTTCTGAATTTTCTTTATAATTCTCAGGTTTCAAACGTTTTAAAATACTCAATGCTGAGTCAGGACGAGTGTTCATTATCCTTTCGACAGTTTTTAACTCATCAGGAACAAACGAACAACCGAAAAATAAAAAACAAATAAAAGGAAGTAGCAAACTGAGTTTAAAGTGCATATTGCGAAATTCTGGTAGCACAATTCAAAGATAAGAATTGAAGCGGTGGAATGCAAAATTACATAATTAAATTCATTTTTAATCCGGTTCAAATATTCCTCTCAAAAATATGTATCGAATTCCACAAAACAGTTTGTAAAAATAATTATTTTCGAAGGAAATTGGTGTTTATGGTTTACACAACCATGTTCTGAAAGCGATACCACAAGCCGGTTCGGGTATAGTTTTAATTTGTGGCTCATTAATCTCTACATTGCGGATAGTGGATTGATAGTTGCCTCCAAACCGACTCGACCGATTCGGGATATTATAACTTTCAATGATTTCATCCTTTTCGCCCAGAATCTCAACTGTAGTTTCGGCTATAGCTTCGTACAATTCTTTACCTTGAGTAATATTTACATCTACCCAGTTGACATTTGGATTCCATTTACCACCAAACAAAGGCCCTTTAATTGACGAACGCAGATTTACCAGACCATTGTTCACATTATAACCGGAAAGTGCAAGATCGGCTGATTTACGATTAAAACGTGTAACAATATCCAGTATTTCAGCCCTGTTTATAGTAGCACCTTCTTTTAATAGTTCGTCAACTATATCTGTCATACCCATGTTTCCTTTTACAACCACCTGAGTATTGTATTCGGATGGATCAATTGTCAGTTGGGTTTTTCTCAACCACGCTTTTAATACATTTTTCATGTGATATTGTTTTTTATTTAATAATACCAGTATGGAATTAAAAAAAATAAATTATACCGGGAAGGCTATAAACTTCCCCGGTATAAAAATCAGTTACAATTGAAAAGAACCATTATATTTGGTTGTGCCATAAGAGATGTAAATCATATAGCTTCCACTATCCCAACCACCGATTTCAACAGATGAACCCAGTGTAAACCTTGTATTAATTGTTTCCTGGTATGCAATACTACCATATTGATCCACAATTGTGATAGTTGCAATTCCGACATATTTACTGAAATCAACCGCCAGTTCAGTATCAAATAAATCTATAGAAACAGGAGCAACTGAAATTGAAGCAACAGACATTGTTCTGCTTAGCATATAGTTTCCTCCTATACTTGTACCTGGGTCATCCCCTTTTTTAAGGGGAACATCAACGGCAAAAACACTTTGTAACGGAAGAGCAAAAACTAAAAACATAAGAATGTTTAGTAATGGGTTATTCATCTTTTTCATAAAAAATAGAATTATTAGTGTGAACATTGGGTTTGGAATCCAAATCAGGTATTCCTTCAAGGTGCTAAATTATACATAGCGGAGCATTGTAGCAAATTTTGAGGCAAAATAAATTAGGACACGTCGTTTTTTATCTTGCTGTTTTGTAGCAATTTAAGTGTGGACAACAACTTATTTTTAGGACAAGGGGTAAATGGGGTGAAAATAGGGGGCTAAAACAGGGGGTCTGTTTTAAGAAAATGAAGAAAAAGCAAAAAAAAGTATAATTACTTGCCTACCGATTTTTCTTTCAATAACTGATCAAGTTCTTTCGTACTTTTCAGGTTCATCTTTTGAGTCAATCTTGATTTCAATTTGTACAGGCTATTCGGTTGGCTGTCGAGTACCAATGCCATTTCTGGTGTCGGAACGTCCAACAAAAAAAGACAACACCAGATTAGCTCTTTTCGTGTTATATCCGAATAGTTACTTTCTAGTGATGAGATTAAATTATTGAACGTTTTATTCATAAGTTTTTTAAATGCATCCCAATCATTCAGATACAAACAGGCAATGTATAATTCCTTATCCATTTGTTTTCGTTGCAAGAAAGAGGACTTTTTGTATGTTGTAGCCTGAATTGACCGGGATTCTTCAATTTTTTGAATTAAACTACTAACAAGTAAATTCTGTTTATGGTTTATTTGAACTACAGCCTCTTCCAATTGTTTTACTTTGCCTTCGTTACGTTTTCGTAATCTGAAAAAAATAAAAAGACTCACTAATATTATAATCGGCAAAATCAAACCTAATATAAGCAGATAATGTTTAGTTTTTCCAGCAGCTTGGGAAGTTTGATGAAGATTCTCTAGAACTGTAATTTTTGTTTGAGTTTCTATTTTTCTCACAGAATCAGAACTAGATTGAAAATGTGTCATAAAAACAGCCATTTGTTTAAAGTTTCCTTTTATATATTCTGTATTTGCTAAAAGTCTATAGCATTCACGTTGAGTGAAAAAATTAGCAGGATATTTCAATGCTTTTGAAGCATATAGATAAGCTGAATCATATTTTTCTATATCAAAAAACAAATCAGCCAAATAGAAACATCTTATGGCATAACTTGTACTTTTAAATGGAAAATTCAGACTCTTTCTTAAATAGTGTTGAGCAGAATCATATTGTTTTGCAGAATAATAATTTATTCCTATTTCCTGATTTGCAACTCCATAAAATATTGAGTCAGCGGGTCTAACTAGAGCCATTCTATAATATTTTAATGCTCCTTTGTAATCTTTAATAAGTCTGTAAGTCCTTCCAATATCAAGAATACTGTAACTGGCATCATTTGTCTTTCCTGCAAGATTAAAACATTTTACTGCGAGTTGATATTTCAATAAAGATTCTGTGAAATCTTTTTGAATTGAACAAATCTCGCCCATATCAGTATAAATTTTACCCAACATGGTATAATCTTTCTTATCCTGGATATTATCTAATGCCTTAAGATATAAAACTGTTGCCTGATCATACTGTTGTGCAGTTTTATAGATACGTGCTTTGTAAAAATAGCAGAGTGCCAAACGTGATTTATCGTTCGAATGTTGGTAATAATCCAATGAGTAATTTATCAGGGAATCGGGCTGTAACTTCATTTTATTATTATCAAGCGCCTGAAAGTACAGTAATCCATACAAAGCACGATCCGATGATGACAACATTAATTTATCTGTATGCATGTGCTGTAGGATATGCAATGCCGAGTCAGGATTAGACTCCATAATCCGTTCTGCCGTTTTAATCTCATTGGGCATGAGTGAACAACTGTACATTACAATACAGCTGATCAGGAGCAAGAAGGATCGAAAAAATGGTGGCATGAACGGTTTTTGGATATTACCTTGCAAAAGTACAAATTTGTTTTCATTTAAAACTCTACTTTCAGTTCTATAAAAGCAGTCTATCTGTTAATTTATCAATACAAAAAACATAAAATATTGTATATATAATCATTAAATAATATTAAATAACTTCAGTTCAATCAATACTGAAATCTTTCTACCTTAATCAAAAGATATGATTCTACGATTTTAGATAATTAAAATCCACAAAGACTTTTTCAAATTTTATTTTGAGGTTTTTATTCGGACATAATAATTTATAATAATACATATTTTAATTCAATCCATCGCAAGTGAGGAATGAATTAAAAAGAGAAAATAATAAATCTTAATTTCAATATTGAAAATCTTGCAAATTTTGGACAGATTTACATGACAAGTGGGAAAAACGCATCAAGTAATAGATTTAAATAAAAACAGGAATAAATCGATATCTTGTTGTCAGGCTACGGCAAGAGTAAAAATGCTTATTTTTATTTCCGTAGTTTCAAGTAACGCACGCACACATGCTTCCAATGTGGATCCCGTAGTCAGAACATCATCCACCAATAGGACATGCTTACCTGCGAATACGGTTTTATCCATTAATTCGAAAATTCCTTCCGTGTTTTCATACCTTTCAAATACCGTCTTTTTTGTTTGTGTAGCATTTTCACGGACACGAAGAAGTGTCGAGATATCCATTGGTTTATTAAGAACTTTAGATAAACCTTTGCCTATCCATTCGCTTTGATTGTAACCGCGCAATTTATACTTTTTGGGATGTAAAGGAACCGGAAGAATCACATCGATTGATGTGAAATCAGGTGAATCCAACAAATCGATGGCAGCATATTTTCCCATTAATTCACCAATTTCCTTATTTCCCTTGTATTTAAGAATATGTAATAGCTTTTGAAAGGATGATCCTTTTTGAAAAAAGAAATAAGATGTTGCCCTATAAATGGGGACTTTACCCCAAAACCGCTTCTCAATTGGATTTTCTCCCATTAAATGATAATTTGTTTTGGGAATTCCATGAAGACATGAAATACACAACTGATGTTCATTTTTTTGTAACCCAATCCCACAGACAACACATAGATCAGGGAACATCAGATTAATAAAATCAACAAAAGGATTGAATTTCATAATCACTGAAATTAAGTTGGAAAGAAATAAATACTGAATGGCTTATACAAGTAATGCTCAATTAAAAACTATAATTGGATTAGACATTTCAGCTGTATCGAACTAAGAGATTTGAGTCAGATATTGGATACTCATGTTCATAAATACTGTGCAATTAAATGCCATCCTTTAGGAACAAAGATCAACAATCCAATCAAAACTGATATAATTGCACAGATTAATACTGCACCTGCTGCAATGTCTTTTGCTTTACCAGCTAAAGGATGCTGTCCCGGAGAGGCTAAATCAACCACATTTTCTAAAGCTGTATTTATCATCTCGGCACCGACTACCAACCCAATACATAACAGGCAAAACATCCATTCTGTCAGGCTGATGGAAAATGCTATTCCACAGACAATTACAAGAATTGTTATAACAATATGGATTTGCATATTCGCCTCAGTCCCAAAGACTACACGGATTCCACGGAAAGCATATGCAAAACTTTGGAGCCTCTTTTTCATAAATCTGTTTATAAATTAAATTGTTGCAAATTACGTAAAAAAAAAGCATATAGAATCGTGTTTTTGCAAAAAAATCCCACAAACAGAATAGTTTGTGAGATTTCATTGAAAATATCTATATCAGATGATTTAAACTTTCACACGTTCAACATAAGAACCATTGCGGGTATCAACACGGATTGTTTCACCCTCATTTATAAATAACGGAACACGAACTGTAGCGCCTGTTTCAACAGTTGCCGGTTTTGTCGCATTGGTAGCTGTATCACCTTTCAATCCTGGTTCGGTATAGGTTATCAATAAGGCAACCTGAACTGGAAGATCAACAAATAAAATTGTTTCCGATTGTGCGTGGATTACCACTTCACAAATCATTCCTTCTTTCAGAAAATCAACGCCATTAATAATGTCTTTACTCACAGATACCTGCTCGTATGATTCATTATTCATAAAGTTATAACCCATATCATCTTTATATAGATATTGGAATTCACGACGTTCTATTCGTACTTCTTCAATTCTCACTCCGGAATTAAACGTCTTCTCAAATGTTCGTCCGGTAACAACATTTTTCATTTTTGTTCGTACAAAAGCAGGACCTTTTCCTGGTTTTACATGAAGAAATTCAGTAATAACTAAATATTGACCATCAATATCGAGACACATCCCATTTTTAATATCCGTGGTAGTAGCCATAAAACAATTTACAATTTAAGAAATTTACAATTTACAATTAGTTCAGAAATCCTTGCTCGTAAATTAATTACTCAACTAAATGGATTTCAATTTGACACTTTTAATATCAATGGCAAAAGTACAATTTAATTTTTGATTATCAAAATAGTTTATATATCAGCTTATTATGAAAAAGCCTCTGCTTTTTGGCAGAGGCTTTTTCATAATAATTCTTCAGTTGTACTTATTTATCATTTCGTTTTTGGACATTATAAAAAATCTTCATCTGATTACCCAGTATTTTTGTAAATCCCTTTACATCTTCAGCACTCCATGCACGATTTATTTCACCATATTCACCAAAATCAGTTTTCATTAGGTCAAAAGTGCTTTCAACTCCAACAAGACTATATCCGTAAGGTCGTAGTTTAACAATAACTGTTCCTGTAACGTTTTGTTGCGAACTTTGAAGGAATTGCTCAATGTCACGCATTACAGGCTCCAGATACTGTGCTTCATGGAGAAACATACCATACCAGTTCCCTAACTGGTCTTTCCAGTATTGTTGCCATTTTGTAAGCGTATGTTTTTCAAGCATTTTATGGGCATTGATAATAACCAATGGGGCAGCCGCTTCAAAGCCAACCCTTCCTTTTATGCCAATAATTGTATCACCAATGTGCATATCTCGGCCAATACCATATTTACCGGCAATATCTTCCAGTTGATTAATCAATTTCACTTTGTTCGTATTCTTCTGACCATTCACAGCACAAATTTCACCTTGTACAAAATCAATGGTAACCGTTTCTTCACCTTGTTTTTCAACCTGGCTTGGATAGGCTTCTTCTGGCAAGGTCTGTTCCGACTTCAAGGTCTCTTTGCCTCCGATACTGGTGCCCCATAATCCTTTGTTGATTGAGTATTCCATTTTTTTAAAATCAGCTTCAAAACCATGTGATTTTAAATAGTTGATTTCATATTCACGTGTCAACACCAAATCACGTGTAGGAGTCAGTATCTTAATTTCAGGTGCCAACACATCAAATACCAGGTCGAAACGCACCTGATCATTTCCAGCACCAGTACTTCCATGGGCTACATAATCAGCTCCGATTTCCTTGGCGTAATTAATAATGGCAATTGCCTGAAAAATACGTTCGGAACTAACAGAAATTGGGTAAGTTCCGTTACGTAGTACATTCCCAAAAACCATGTATTTGATACTTTTTTCATAGTATTCCTGGGTGACATCCAATGCCACATGGGTTACTGCTCCAAGCCGGAATGCCTTATCTTCTATAACTTTTAAATCCGCATCACTAAATCCGCCAGTGTTTGCCACTGCAGTATGCACTTCGTACCCTTTGTCTTCCGATAAGTATTTTGCGCAAAACGATGTATCCAATCCTCCGCTAAATGCTAATACAACCTTTTTTTTCATATTCTTTTAGTTTATCTTTTTTGAGTTATTTAGACATTCCTGATAAATCAGGAACATATCGAAAACCACTCATCATCTAAATTACTAATCAACTTTATCGTTTTTCTCTTCCGTAGCAGGATCATATAGCATTCCGGTACATAAACAATGTTTACGTTCTGTACGTTGCAGAATATCATAATTCACACAACTCTGACAGCCTTTCCAGAATGCTTCATCACTGGTAAGTTCTGAAAAAGTGACAGGTTTATAACCCAGTTCGGAGTTTATTTTCATAACAGCCAATCCGGTAGTTAATCCAAATATCTTTGCATCGGGGTATCGTTGACGTGAGAGTTCAAACGCTTTGCGTTTAATACGCTTAGCAAGACCATGTCCTCGAAACTTATCTACTACTATTAATCCTGAATTGGCAACAAATTTCTTATTACCCCAGGTTTCAATATAGCAAAACCCTGCAAATTCCTCACCTGCTAAAGCAATAATTGCTTTTCCTTCTTTCATTTTTTGCTCGATATACTCGGGCGAGCGTCTGGCTATTCCAGTTCCACGAACTTTGGCCGCATCCGCAATGGTGGTCAAAATCGTATCAACATATCCCAGGAAACGTTCATCTGCAATTTGCACCGTTATCTCTTCAACGGTTATTTCTTTGTCCATATTCAATTTGAATGAGTTCTTTTTAAAATTAGAAAGTAACTCTTTTATATCCTGTACAATTTCCTTTTAGACCTGTCTTTTTGAAGCAACGTATTGTTAAACATAATAAGTTTTTCCAAAAAGGGCAGCAAAGATAGAGAAATTGTATCTACTCAGCAAATATTTTTTTTATAATTCCTTTTCGGAAAATGTGATATTCATCATTTGAAGAATATCTTCACGGGTAATCCCTTCTCGGGGAATAACCAGAATTGTATCGTCACCGGCTATTGTACCCAATACATGTTCAGTGGCTTTATTATCAATATCCCAGGCAATTGCACTGGCATATCCGGGTTTGGTTTTCACAACACCCAACTGCCCTGAGAATTCAAGGCTCAATACAGCTCCATGAGCTATCAGGGTGTTACTTGTTCCTGAGTTTGGCAAAGGCTTGTTGTACGAAGGAAGAATATACTTATATGCTCCATTCGACAAAGGTGTTTTCGCCACTTTCAATAATTTTAAATCACGTGATAATGTTGCTTGCGTTACTTCACACTGTCGCTCACTTAACATTTTAAGTAATTCTTCCTGACTCCCTACTACGGTCGACCGAAGAATCTCCGAGATAATTTGTAAACGGTTTCGTTTATTCTTCATAAATTGTATAATTATTTAGATTTCACACAAAAGTACTTCTTTTTATGCATATATCAAAATGTTTCGTCATATTTATTCTGTTTTAACTTAACTTTAAGGGTTTAGAGTGCTGATTTTGCATATTTATAAAAATTCAGGTAAATAAACAGATATTACAATAGCTTATTCTAATAAAATCCAACAGGATTAGACGAATTACTTCGAAATCGGAACTTAGTTAAATAATAAATTAAAAGAAATCATTTCAATATCTTTTTAATTGGCAACTCTTGGGTAATAATTACTTGTTCATTATAAATTATTCATTCCAAATGCTGTATCTTTGCAGGTTGTAAAAAGCAGTTTAAGGGTATTTGTAAGCAGTTTGTAAACTAACACTCATAACGCCCTATATACCAAGGTTACAAGCTGCACAATTAATAATTACGAATCATAAAAACACATGTCCAAACAAGGAAATATTCTGATAAAGGGTGCGAGAGTTCACAACCTTAAAAACATTGATGTTGAAATTCCACGTAATAAATTAGTAGTCATTACAGGATTATCCGGTTCGGGAAAATCATCACTTGCCTTCGACACCCTCTATGCGGAAGGTCAACGCCGATATGTGGAAAGTCTTTCCTCCTATGCCCGTCAGTTTTTGGGTCGAATGAGCAAACCTGAAGTGGATTATATAAAAGGGATACCACCTGCTATTGCCATAGAACAAAAAGTAAACACCCGTAATCCCCGCTCTACGGTCGGAACTTCGACGGAAATTTACGAATACATAAAACTCCTTTTTGCCAGGATCGGCAAGACATATTCCCCTGTTACCGGTGAACTTGTAAAACGATACGAAGCGCAGGATGTTATTGATGCGGCAATGAGCTTTGCGGACAACACCAAAATAATGGTATTGACTTCATTAGCCCCAACTGTTGACAGATCCCTCAATGAACAACTTAACGGCCTTCAATTACAAGGTTTCAGTCGTATAGAAGTAAATGGAGAGACAATTCAGATTTCTGAATTTCTGAAACAACCTGACAACGTAGAAACGAAAGAGGTTTATTTACTGATTGACCGGTTAGTAGTAGAACATACACAAACTGCCATTAGCCGCCTGACCGACTCGATAGAAACAGCTTTTTTTGAAGGAAACGATTCGTGTATACTGAAAATGATTACAGAGGATGACACCAAACTTCTTTATTTCTCTAAGAAATTTGAAGCTGACGGTATGGTATTTGAAACTCCTTCCGTTCACACCTTCAGCTTCAACAGTCCAATAGGTGCTTGTCCAAAATGTGAAGGATTCGGACGCGTAATAGGCATTGATGAAGATCTGGTCGTTCCGAACAAAAACCTGTCGATCTATGAAGATGCTGTTGTTTGCTGGAAAGGTGAAGTTATGAGCGAATGGAAGAACCGTTTAATCCATACAGCCTCGAAATTCAATTTTCCGGTTCATAAGCCTTATTATGAACTGACTGACGAACAACGTCATTTGCTATGGATTGGGAATGCACATTTTGAAGGATTAAATGCCTTCTTTAAGCATTTGGAATCCAATCAGTATAAAATACAATATCGGGTAATGCTTGCCCGATACCGGGGTAAAACTATATGTCCCGAATGCCACGGAAGTCGCTTAAAAAAAGAAGCTTCGTATATTCGCATTGATACTAAATCGATTACCGATTTAGTATTATTGCCTATTAGCACACTAAATGATTATTTTGAAAACCTGAATTTAGACGAGCAGGACGCTGCAGTAGCCAAACGGCTACTGATTGAAATCAACAACCGAATTCATTTTTTACTTGATGTTGGTTTAGGTTACCTGACACTTAACAGGCTTTCCAATTCTCTTTCCGGTGGTGAAAGCCAACGCATAAACCTGGCAACTTCACTTGGTAGTAGCTTGGTGGGATCACTCTATATCCTCGACGAACCGAGCATCGGATTGCATTCACGGGATACCCATTTACTTATTAAAGTATTAAAACAGCTCCGTGATTTAGGGAATACGGTAGTAGTGGTGGAACATGATGAAGAAATCATGCGTGCTGCTGATTATTTGATTGATATAGGTCCAAATGCCGGTAGATTGGGTGGTAAATTAGTCTTTCAGGGCGTTCCTGACATGACTGAATTAAGCAAGCACAAAGCCGATTCTCCTGAAATTGAGAATTCATACACCTTAAAATATTTATTAGGACTTGAGAAAATAGAGGTTCCCAAACAGCGCCGAAAATGGAATAACTACATCGAAGTTTTCGGAGCCCGCGAGAACAACCTCAAGGGAATTGACGTTAAGTTTCCCCTGAATATAATGACCGTAGTGACAGGTGTCAGCGGCTCCGGAAAATCATCGCTGGTTCGGAATGTATTTTACACTGCACTGAAAAAACATTATGGTGGTATTGCCGATCGTACAGGTCAATTCGGGACATTGAAAGGCAGCATGCATCTGGCTAAAGACATTGAGTTTGTTGATCAAAACCCAATAGGACGTTCTTCACGTTCTAATCCGGTCACGTATATTAAGGCGTACGACGAAATACGGAAACTCTATGCCGATCAGCAGCTTTCCAAACAAATGAATTACACAGCTTCCCATTTTTCGTTTAACACCGAAGGGGGTCGTTGTGAAGAATGCCAGGGTGAAGGTACAGTAACTGTTGAAATGCAATTTATGGCCGATCTGGTGCTGGAGTGCGAACATTGCCACGGCAAGCGGTTCAAGCAGGATATTCTGGATGTCACCTACAGAGAAGCAAGCATTTTTGATGTATTGGAAATGACTGTCAACCAGGCAATCGAGTTTTTCTCCCAACATGTAGGAAACACAGAAAAGAAGATTGTAAAACGGCTAAAACCCTTGCAGGATGTGGGTGTGGGCTATGTTAAACTTGGTCAATCGTCCAGTACACTCTCCGGTGGTGAAAGCCAGCGGGTAAAACTGGCCTCGTTTCTGGCTAATGAAAAACCTGAACCAACTATTTTTGTATTTGACGAACCAACCACCGGACTTCACTTCCATGACATCAAAACACTGCTCAAGGCCTTTGATGCGTTGATACTGAAAGGACATACCGTCATTATCATCGAACACAACCTGGAAATCATAAAATGCGCCGACTACATTATCGATATCGGTCCTGAAGGCGGTGATATGGGTGGTAACCTTGTTTTCGAAGGGACTCCTGAAGGTATCAGAGAGTGTAAGAATTCATATACCGGACAGTTTTTGAAAGATAAAATGTGATTATATTCCACTTTATATGAATGAATTAAGCTATATTTTAAGATAATTATTAAATTCTAATAATTAAATTCTAATAATTAGATTCTAATAATTGAAATAGATTCTGTATCTTTGGCCAAAATTCAATCAATATGAAAGGAATATCTAATCCATTTATCACAAGTGGCTATTTATCTGACGACTATTTTTGTGACAGGGAGAAAGAATCAAAAGAATTAATAAAGACCATTACAAACGGTAATAACCTGGCAATCATTTCACCCCGTAGAATGGGAAAAACCGGGTTAATCCTCCACTGTTTTCATCAACCCGAAATAAGCCGGAATTATCATTGTTTTTTTGTTGACATCTATGCCACAAATAACCTTAAAGAGTTTGTTTTTAAACTTGGGAAGGAAATCTTCGAAACCTTAAAGCCTAATGGAACAAAGTTTATTGATGGCTTTTTCTCCATTATAAGTTCGCTTCGCCCTGCTTTTAAGTTAGATAAAACCACCGGGGCTCCAATCTTTGATATTGGCCTTGGTGAAATTGTAGAACCGGCGTATAGCCTTGAACAAATATTCAAGTACCTCGAGTCTGCCGACAAACCGTGCCTGGTAGCTATTGACGAATTTCAACAGATTGCCGGTTATTCCGAACACAATATTGAAGCAGTTTTAAGAACTCATATCCAGCAATGTAAAAACACCTCATTTATTTTTGCCGGCAGTCAGCGGCATATCATGCAAAATATATTTTTTAGCTCCTCCCGCCCTTTTTACCAAAGTGTTAGCCTGCTCACATTAAAAGCCATTAATGAGAAGGTGTATATCGAATTTGTCCAACAACACTTTCGCGATGACAACAAGGCTATTCCTGCAGAATTGGTCAGCACAGTATACCGGCTGTTTGAAGGGCATACCTGGTATGTACAAAATGTGTTCAATGAATTGTATGCCATAACCGGACAGGAAGAAACCTGTACGCTGGAATTTATACAAGAGGCTGTTAAGAACCGGATAGCTTCGTATGTTCCCCTTTTTCAAAGCACATTATCCCTTTTATCAGAACGGCAAAAGGAAGCCCTTTATGCCATTGCCAAAGAAGGCAAAGCAAAGGCAGTTACCTCAGCTGCTTTTATCAAAAAACACGGTCTGTTGTCCTCCAGCTCCGCACAAACAGCTATCAGGCAGCTGTTAGAAAAAGAAATTATAACTTCCGAAAACAATGTGTATCAGGTGTACGACCGTTTCTTCGGATTATGGCTGACAACCGTTTTTGGAACCGGTTATCGGATTCAATAAACGATATGAGATTCTGACAAATGGATTTGTGAAACGATATAGAAAAGTAAATTATGAAAAGTACTCATAAATGCATTGAATAAAAGCAAAAAAAGATTGATACATTAGACATGTAGTCAACCTTTTTTTGATGATTATTTTAATCTTCTAATTCATTGTTCATTTTAAGTAATTCTAAAACTATATTCTCTGAAATCCGGAAGTCTGTTTTCAAAAGTTTATCTATCAAAGGTTTTACCCTCTCAATAAAGCCCATTTGCTTCGCTTTGTGGAAGACTCCTAACGTCCCGGTATATTTCAAATTTAATTTACTGGCTAATTTACGTGCTTTTAAGTCATCGAGCAATAAGATCGCATTATCAATTTCTTTACCCAAAGCAATAGCACTTGCCTCTCCCCTATCAACCTGCGTTTCTAAAGATTCAAGATATTTTTCATCCTTAACCATTACTATTTGAATCCAATCAGGTAATGATTCACCAAATTCATTGGCGATCTGAGGAGTTGTAATGATTAAGTCATAAACCTTAGTCAATAATTCTAACTCTCCTATCTTATCAAAAAGGATTAAACTACTTGTATCAGAAAAAAACGATGCTAAGCATTTGCTATATCGGAATGTAAATCAGGAATAGATTGGCTTAAAACGGAAACACCATATTGGCCTAACAACTCAATAAAAGCACGCTTGGACAATCCTACCATTTCAGCCGCCTGACCGGATGATAATCTACCATCCTCATATAATTTTGAGGCAACGATCATGGACAAATCGAAGTCTTTTAAATCAAGGTTGTCTGGCAAATTTAACTTTATTGTTCTCATTTCAAAAATTTTATCGTTTGTAAAAATACAAAATCTTCTGTATATGAAACAAAAAAAA
>Ga0302292_1001509_pt1 | contig 14897 bp, 10 predicted proteins | sample III_Fen_N2_1_FD_194553 | JGI IMG/M metagenome (GOLD analysis project Ga0302292, IMG submission 194553) | Peat permafrost microbial communities from Stordalen Mire near Abisko, Sweden - III_Fen_N2_1 | ecosystem: Environmental > Terrestrial > Soil > Wetlands > Permafrost | place: Sweden: Abisko...
TCCCAAAAGGGCAATTACTTCCGATTTTGAGTATTCAGAAAATGAATGCCTATCTTAAAGAAGTTGGAGATTTGTGTGAAATAGACAAAGAGTTAACATTTCACTTAGCGAGACATACTTTCGCTACAATCGTGAGCTTTTTAATTATTCGGCTCATATTAAACAACTTGTAATCCTAAAAATCTCAATAGGTAATGGATAAGTAACGAGCTAAACACGTTGGTTTGCTTTGAACTGCGGTCAGTCAAATAACTCTTTGACAAAGGTAGAAAAAGAATTTAGCTATGCAATACACTAATCCTCTTTAGTGATATGCTCGTACATTTTTTATTGTGTCATTAATTTAAACCAAGCACTTTTTGATTTTATAATGGAACTAAAAGATTTTGGGAAGAAAGTTGTCAAGTTGTTCTATTAAACATATTCGTAGGATCATTTTAAAGGCACATACATAACATATATCATTAAGTGATAACATGCAAGATAAACGACAAGTGAGAGGCTCTGAGAGCTTAGAGATCCAAATAAGCACTATTACAAAAAGAAGATGTCATACTTGATGTCGATCGAGATTTTTAATAAGACTTTCGATTTTAGCTCCTTTAGCGTAATAAATTATATTAATTTCTTTGAATACACCCTAAGAGTAAGGCATATTATATTTGCTGGCGCGTTCACTGTCACCCCGCGACAAAGTGAAAGCGGGAACAAAACCTGCTAAATGCACGTCAACCAGCCAATGAACAAGAGCGTGTGTTAGCAGCAGTTTTTTTAGTTTAATATATGGAATTCTATATTGTTTTTGTCGATTGTCATTATTCCATTTTTTTTGCTTTCATAGAAATAAACGGAAAGAATCTGTTTCTCATTTTCAAGTTGCGAAGTTAGAATCGCATCAAATTTGAATTTAAATTTATACAGTTGTTTTACATTCTTATTTGAAATTTCTCCTAAATATGTTTCGTTTTCTACTGTGTAAATACATAAAAGCTTCTTTTCCTTGACAAAGCAAGTTGACATATACATTCTAGCAGAATCCAATGCTATTTCGACACCTTTGTTACTAATGTATTGGTTTTTATCAAATATGAAAGGAGTTTCTTTAAATGATTTTAAATAGTTGACTTTTAATATGCGAGCGTATCCTTCTAAAAATGTACTAGAATTTGAAATGTAATAGTTTGAATCAATTTTATTGATTATTGCTGGAGTAGAATTCAAACAGCCAGTATTAACTCTGCCTGTCCACAATGTTTTCATATTTTTAAAAAATGTTCCACTACCAAATTCTCCTCTGTCAATTACGTAAACAAAATATTCATTGTCTTTATATTGTGTTAGCAATCTGACTTTTGTTGCCTTTAATTTACTCTCTTTTTCATCTAATACAAATGTTGACTCAGAAAAGGAATGTGTTTTTTTTATAAATAGACTGTCACTTTCAATTCCAAAATCAAAATAAGCAATGTCTTCCAATTCGTCTTTTGGTACAGAGACTTTCCCAATTTTATTGCCAATAGAGTCAATTATAATTATCTTTCTTTTTGGTTTGCCATTATAACTGTCAGGTTTCTCGAAAACAAGATAAAAGTTGTTGTGGTATAATGCTACCTTTTCAAAATTACCAACTGTCGAGATGTTAAAAGTATCTATTTTGATATTAATAATTCCACAGTCCAGTTTTATCGTCTCTTTAGTTGTCTCTGAGTGTTTTGTCTCACAGGAAATAAGAGTTAATATAAGTGCTAAAATTGTCAAATGAGTTTTCATCTTCTTTTTTTTTCTAAAATTGCTGCTAACGACCGAGGCTATGGGCATTTGGCGGTTTGCGGGAGCAAAGACCGCTGAATACACGTCAGCCAGCCAATGAACATAGCGTGTGTTATGTGCTAGCAGCTTGGTTGTCATAAGTTTTGTTTTAATTCAAACAAATTTTATTGCAAAGTCTGTCAATAGCTAATACGAGATTTGTAAATTTTCGTTGTCCGATAAAACATAGATTTATACTTGCAGATTCATAAACGTTATTATTATTTGTCTTTTGAAGTTTTAATTCTTTTAGAAATCCAAATTGACTAATTTTTAGTTTGTAATTCGTAAATTCGTCTCTGTTAACTCTATATTCTTTCATGTTTTTTTTATACCCAAATAAATCTAAAAATGATTTTAAACTACGAGGATTTGGCTTGTATGTTTTGATTACAATCTCATTATTTAGTACATTAAATTCGATATAACTCGGTTGTAGCCTTTCAATAAAGAGCATAATAATTGTCATGAAAAAATTCAAAGCAAACAAACTGTAAAATACGTCTTTGTGAAGATTGAGCGTTTGTATCCCAGTCAATTTCACAATTGTCATTAATGAGATTAAAATAACTAAAACGATTATATAAGACATTTTTAATAATTGGTAAATACGATATTCTATTTTGTTGTTAATCATGATTTTTGATTTTGTTTTCTTTGTGTAAATTTTTATATTATTTCTGATTTAGTGTTTTGTTACTTGATAATTTAGTGTTATTTCTCACGAACCAATTTCAGCCCCAAATATGAGTGAGGTCGAGTTGTTTTGAGCTTGTTTTCACTTCCAACCGTCAAATATCGCTACCTTCGGTTTTCAGTCGTAATGTCCGACAGTCCAAACGATAAAAGTTATTCTGTCTTCCTTCGAAAATCTGAGAGGAATTGTCCCCCGTGTAAAAGCTTGAAAGTGAGAAAACCTGTCGTTACAGATTCGTATGAGTCGAGGTACGGAGCGGACAGTTCCTCAAAGATTTTCAACCAACAAAGTCGCTCTTTTTCATTTTTTGCTGTTGCACATAACGACCAAGGCTATGGGCATTTGGCGGTTTGCGGGAGCATTCGCTGTCGTGAAACGACAAGGTGAATGCGGGAGCAAAACCTGCTAAATGCACGTCAGCCAGCCAATGAACATAGGCATGTGTTATGCGGTCGTAGTTTGATTTTCAATTTTGTTTTGTTTCTTTCGATTAAATGAAGATATTCACGAAATGCAATTTTTTCGATTCACCTAACGATTAATACTCTACTTTTAAACCTAAAAACAAAAAGGTTGTCAAGTTATTTTGTTCTTTTTAAATTCTGTAATAAACCAATTTACAATAATGACTCCAGGCACAAAGAAGAATGCCATGTTTCTTACTCCATTTTTATAAAGCAATATTGATCCAATAATCCAAAGAATTACTGCAATAGATAAAGGTATTAATACTTTTCTTTTCATGTTTGAGTTATTTTTAAGTTTGAGTCGTAAAATCGCAATTGTATAAATTTCAGTCGTTTTTCATCACAGTCGAAACGATAAAAGTCAAATTCTTTCCTTAGAAAATCTGAGAGTAATTGTCCGCAAATCAAAAGTTGGAAAGTCAGCAAATTCTGTCGTTACAGATTCGTCTGGTTATGTTGCAAAAGCGGACAGTTCGTCAAAGATTTTTCACACCGCAAGTCTGTCTGTTTTCATTTTCTACTATGCCGCATAACGACCGAGTCTATGGGCATTTGGCGGTTTGCGGGAGCATTCGCTGTCGTGGAACGACAAAGTGAATGCGGGAGCAAAACCGCCGGAATGCACGTCAGCCAGCCAATGAACATAGAGCGTGTGTTAGGCGGTCGTTATTTTGTTCATATTTATTTATACTTTTTCCTCAAGCCAATTTTTGTTCATATTGAATATCTCGTCTAAATCATCTCCATCTATACTTTCGACATACTTGTCATTTATGTAATTCCATTTTAATCCCAAATTCTCAAAATCAATTTGATATTTTGAAAATGGGTTTTTATACAACCAGTATTCTGAACTTGGTATATTGTGTGGATATATTTTATTTATAAGAACAGCCGTTAAATTCTTTCGTCTTGGTCCACTTCTGTCAAAAAACACACCGTCAGGTTTATGGACAGGAATATTTGTCAAATTGTCTTTGTCGTCAATAATGAAAGAAAGTGTTCCCCAAATTGCACTATCAACATCATCTCTTGAAGTTATCTTATTACTTAATGCATTCACACAAATAATAAAAGGTTTGTCAAGTTCGCCGTACCTTTTTGCTTTAATATTTATCGACTCTCTAATTGATTCTTCATCACTGCCATAAGTGATTTCAACAGGAAACACGCCCACAGCTCTTCTGTTGCTTTTTCCTCTTCTTGATTTAGTAACAGGTAAAGGATTTAAAAGTAAGTGAATATCTTCGTCTTTGTAATCTATTTTATAATCTCTAATACCATTTCGTCTGATATTCTCTTCTATTTCATCAGGATCTAATAGTCGTAGTCTATTTTCAATTTCAAAAATAATTCTTTTGGTTTTAGGTTGATTACCTGAAATAAACTGAATTTCTTCAATTCCCAGCATGAAATTTTCGGAGGAAATCTTATTTATGGCATCGTAAAAGTGATTTCTCATTCTTTCTTGTGCTTCTACTTTATTTGATTTGCCTTTTGATATTTTAGCTTCAACATATATTTCAAGTTCACCTTTTTTTATTAAAAAGTCAGGTCTATTATTAGAGTCTGGAACTGTCGGGTGTATTGTAATTTCGAAACCTAGATTTATAAATAGATTGTATAAAAATAGTTCATAAAACACATCGTCAAAATTCTGTTTAATTCTTGATTTAATTTCTTTTTTCTCTGAATCAGGTATTAAATAATACCATTCTTCAAGCTTTGCACGAATAGTTGCTATATCTTTTCTTGCGCTTCTATTGTAGTAGTCGTATTCAAATTCATTCTGATTTGAAGGTCCTAAAAATGTTCGTTCAATATCGTCAAAAAGATAGTCCATCTTACTGTTTTATTTTTTTTTTATAATGCCGCCTAACGACCGAGGCTATGGGCATTTGGCGGTTTGCGGGAGCATTCGCTGCCGTGGATCGACAAAGTGAATGCGGGAGCAAAACTGCCGGAATGCACGTCAGCCAGCCAATGAACATAGGCGTGTGTTAGCGGCTACCCTTTTTGTCGTTTGTTTGTCTCCAGTCAAAATAAATCATCTTTGAAGTCATGCTTGTACTTGTTTGGTAGACGTATTCTAGTTTTCCAACAAATGTTTTCTCAGGAAACTGTGTTAGAATGAATCTTGTAGTTTCTGCTTTCAGTTTCTCAAAATCACTGTCAGACTCTAAATAATCTTTTTTCAGTATGAAAATGGCAGAAACATATTTCAAGTTTTCTGTCTCAATTCTGTCGTAAACTTTTATATCTGCTGTTAGAATTTGTCCCATGCTGTCATTAAATAGTTTCTCTGTTGATTTGCTAGTCTGTATATTATATGAACTTTCAACAAATTTCGTCTTGTTTTCAACAAACTTTGGTTGCATGGACATGAGTGGAATCATCAATAAAACCATAAAGCCATAAGCTATAAGCAAAGTAATAGCAACTTTTCCGAAGTTTACCTTTGGTTGTTCTAAAGAGGAGTCAAAATACACAAGTTTTGTTCCAGCAACTCTGTCTCCAATTCGTCTACTTGGATTATTTAATGCAACTACTACTTCTAGTGGCCACAGAACGCAAAATACGTTTCTTAATAGACATTTCATTGGGGAAGCAACTTGTCCAGTTAAGTTGTCAACTATTTGTAATTTTAAGATTCTTTTTGCAATGCTACGTCCATTTATACAGTCTTTGCAGAAATAAATTGCAAATCCAATTAGATAAATATAAGTCATTCTGCCTAAAATTTCGGTTTGAGGTTGTTCATGAGTTATTGTAAAAGCATTCGTAAAAGTCGAAATCATCTCTGGTATAAAAAATAGTACTGCAATCATCGTCATAATAAAATGGTCAAGAAGCATTGAGCTAAGTCTTGTTCCAGATTCGATCTTTTTTTCTGTCATGTTTATTCAGTTTAATTGTCTTTTTTATTTTTTAGGGCTGCCGCTAACGACCGAGGCTATGGGCATTTGGCGGTTTGCGGGAGCATTCGCTGTCGTGAAACGACAAGGTGAATGCGGGAGCAAAACCTCCAAATTGCACGTCAGCCAGCCAATGACCATAGGCGTGTGTTATGGCCAGTACTTTTCTTTTTCTTTAGTCGTTGTCTATTGGACGTATAAGTAATTCGTCAATTTTATTAATACTAAATGTCAGGCCTTGTGTTGCTTCTGCAAATGAAGCATCAGAATTCTCAAATGATGCAAAAAGTAATACTTGTTGGGTACTAAATTTAGAAAGTTCAATCAAAAAGCTCCTAAAGCTTTCTTTAGACATATCTTGTTGCTTAGGTTCATCAAAAACTAAAATCCCAGGATGGTTAGCATTGTAAGTAATAGAAGTCTGAAGTAATGCAGTCGTATAAGCCCATATACATCTAATAAAGTCACTTGCTGAAGAATCGAATTTAATATTATAGAACTGTTCTGCATCGGTTTTCTGTGCTACAGGCAAATAAGTGTCTTGTGAGATTCGAATTGCATCAAACGGCTTACTTTGGTAATTGAATATGCGTAGCAATTGAATAAAATTGTCTTTGAGTGTTGAAAGTTTCTGTCTGTCTAATGTTGAAAAGAAATCTTTTGGCAAATTGCTTTCACGATTTAATATAAGGCTATAAGCAGCAGAAAGATTCTTCAAATCGTCAATTAAGGGGTAAAAACCTTCAATGACCTTATTGAAAAATTCTACTTTTCTTTTTAAATCAATTCTTTTCTCAATTTCAACTATTGAGGGTAGTCTTTCATCTTGAATTAATTCCCTTTTTATATCTCTTATCTGTTGTCTTAATTCCAGAGCAATCGATTGATAATCTTTCAATTGCTTTTCTTTCTCGTTAATTATATTTTGCTGACCATCAATGTAGACACTAATCATTTTCTCCTGTGAGTCTAAGTAGGAAATATTATCTTCAATTCTCATTGGAATCTGCATAATATCACTTGGTAGTAATGAATCTTTAAGTTCTTGTTCACAAGTAGGACAAATATTTTTAGCAATCTCGGTTGGTAAATCTCCTCCGAGTTTACTTACTTTTAATGCACCTTTATTTTTTCTTAAGTCGTCTTGAACCCCAACTAACTGTTTTTTATATTGTTTCAGTTTTTCTTTGTCAAAATTGAGTTCAGGTGATAGCAGTTCATAATTAAGTGAAACTTGATTTAGCTTATCATTTAATTTATTCAATAAAGATTCATTTTGATTTAAATTGCTGCCTACGGTAGCTATTTGTTTTGAATCCAATATTGACAATTCTTCTTTTAATATTCTATTTAAGTCTTCAATTGTAATCGGTTTGTCATCCTTTATTAGGGAAATATAAATACCACCATAGCTGTTAATAATTGAGGGACTACTTTCTAAGCCTAATATTTTTCCTCCACATCTTTCAGCTAAGTTTTGAAACTTGTTGTAAAGATTCTGCCACTTCAAATTAATAACTTGTTTGGCTGAATTAATTTGTTGTTTCCTTTTTTCATTTTCGAAAACGTCTAGTTTCAAAAGAAATTCAACTACTCTTTGTTCTGTATTTCTCATGCCGAAATATGGCATTGTCGCGAAAAAATCGCTCCATCCAGTCTTCTGTTCAACTATAAATGCAGGAGCAATTTGTTGAAGATAGATTTTATGCAAATCTCCTTTTGCTGTAACTACTTCAGGTAAATTATATCCTAGGAATTCAGTCAAAAATAAATGAAAACCATATAATTCATCTGATGCACTTCCAGAGTCATGAACCCACATCTGACGGCTTTCAAGTGCTTGATTATCTCCAGTTAATAATGGACCTTCAAAAACATCAATAAGTTGAGATTTTCTCGTGGAGCTTGCCACACTTCTTTTTATTGTGATAATTTCGTTATTTTCAATTTCAAGATATATGAATGACTGTGTAATAGTATGCAAGGTATTTCTTGGAAATTCCACTTGGTCTTTTAATGCCGACTGCATCGTTTTTTCATTTTTTCCTCCAAGTAATTCCTCAAAACCAAGTCCATAAATTATAGATTGGAATAAACTACTCTTTCCAGTACTGTTGTCACCTCGAATAATATTTAACCCATTGGAAAAGTTGTATTCGGCACCAAATAACCCACTTGTGGTGTTCACTTCAATTTTTAATGCTCTAATTTTCATCATAATTTATTGTCCATTGGTTTGACATTGCAGTTAAGCGTTTGTCTGTTATTTTACTTTTTCCTATGAATTTTAAAAAGGTTTTTTCTTTGGAGAACAACTCGTTGTCAGCATCTATCATTTCATAAAATCTATTGCCTTTTTCAGTTAGTTTATAATTCTTTCCGTTTGCAACCTCGCAGATATTTTCTGCTATCGAAAACTGCAAAGCTCTGTTCAACGCAGGTTCAATGCCCCAAACAGAGAAATCACTTTGAAAGTTACTTGTAACATACTCACGAAGTTTCGTCAGATTGTCATCTGATGTTAATGCCCAAGAAAAGAGATGAAGCTTTAATAATGAAGATGTCTCTGCTCTGCAACATATACGCAAAATCAACACTATTAATGCTATCTTATACATCGGCCTATAATCAGCAGGGATTGGAATAGGTCTCTGAATAAATGATAATTTCGTAATTTTAAGGTCTTGTTCTTCCATTATTCAAAATTTATAGGACATCTCAAAATCCAATCAGCTAAAACTTGTTCTGTAAGTCTATCAATTGTTGTTTCGTCAATATAACCGAATGCATCTTTCAACTTATTTCTCAAACCATCTTCAATCTGCTTGTAAAGCAGATTGTTATCTCCTGTATTCGTAATGCAGATATCTGTTACTTTTTTTTCAAATAAACTTACGACACGAATAAATTTTTCAAAGTCTTTTGGAAACTTCTCTTGCATAATTTTTAGGGCTATGTTTCCATTAAGAAAATGTTCAATTGAATGTTGCGTAAGGGTATTTATTTTATTTTCTCGATTTGAAACACTGGTTGTTAACCTTTGACCGTGTTTTCTTATTGCATTATCGACTAGAGAAATTTCTTTAGTCTTCCAGTCCGCAATTTCAGTCTCAGACTTTTGAGTTAATGGGTTTATTTCAATTTTCTGTTTTCGATAATCCAAAACCAAAGGTATTTCAGTTGCAAAGAAGTCTATATCGTAAATAAGAACATCGAAATCATCCGCAAGAATTGATAATTTTGATTTTCGATATTCCTCTGCTTTTTCTTGGCAATGCCTTACAATGTCTTTCTTTTTGTAGCCTGGTGTTACGAAAATCCATTGCTTAACCTTTATTGTTTTTAGATACGTTTTTAATTCCTTTTCATTACTGTCAAGCTTTTTTAGGTCTGTTGTTATTTTGTCCCTTTGCTTTACGTATAAATCATCCGGTGAATACTCTTCGTCAGGACAATAACATTGGAACAAGATTCCACTTCTTGTAAAACCTTCAATTCCTAAGTCTCCTTGCCATGCAGGCATTTCTTGATATCCTTCCTCTTCATATTTCCTTTTGAAACAGATTTGGCAGAATTCTTCCCAAGTTGTCCCGTTAAAATCTCCATGTTCAGTTTTATACATAGTCCTGATTTAATTATAAATGTCTATATATTTTAAGTCTTGTCTTGTCGAATTGCGATGCACTTTATTTTTTTTAGTATTGGCCATAACGACCGAGGCTATGGGCATTTGGCGGTTTGCGGGAGCATTCGCTGTCGTGGAACGACAAAGTGAATGCGGGAGCAAAACCGCCGGAATGCACGTCAGCCAGCCTGTGCCCATAGGCGTGTGTTAGCGGTTCGGTGTTTGTTTTTCGTTCGTCGCTTGTTGTTTTTACGTCAGCTCGCTTTCGAGCAAAACTTTAATGATTTCGCTGGATTTAAACGTAAAAGTCTATTTGTTTCACTTTCCACGCAAAGCGTTTTCTTTTCTATTTCCCATTTGATTTGTGGTCTAGATTTGTCGTTTCACGGTTTAAAAGTATGTCAACACATAGTTCTCTTTTCTTTACCAATCCAACTTTGATTCTGATTCAACGTCCCAAAATGTGCCAGTTTCAAAATTACTCATTATGTACTCAAATAGTTTAATTGCTGATTCTTCGGGTGAAAGTCTACCGTTGTCAATATTACTTTCTGCAATAGTCGTTCTTACCCAACCTGGGTGTATAGATACAACTCTTAAACCGGATTTAAGTCTGTTTGAAAGAATTTTAGTATACATATTCAGTGCACTTTTAGACATTCTGTATGCCACAGAGTCAATACGTTTACAGTTTTCAATCGACCCCATTTCGGAGGATATATTTACAATACTGCCACCTTTATTTATTATTTCAATTAGCAATTCTGTGAAAAGAACTGTCCCGATTACATTTACGTCAAAAGTTTGTTTAAATGATTCTTCTGTAGGTAAATCTAAGTCTAAGTCGGGACCAATCCCCGCATTATTTATTAAAATGTCTATTTTGGATTTTTTCTTGAGAATTTTAGCTACATCTTTAATACTCGATGAATTAGATAAATCAAGTTCGATTATATCTAAGTTTGGATGAGATAAATTATCAATTTTGCCATTTCTACAAGCTCCTATTACTTTGTATCCTTTCTCTAAAAATAATTTAGTCAATGCAAATCCAATACCTCTACTTGCTCCTGTTATTAGTACTCTTTTAGTCATTTTCGAGAATCTTATTTGTTTCCAATATGCTTGTTTTCTTTTTTTTTACACTGACCGCTAACACTAGTATATACTCAGTTGAAAATTGGATATACCCAGTTAACTGGACATATATCGCATTTATCTATACTCGAATATTTTTCTATATATCTGTAATCTAGACATATAATATAATAGAGTAATTTCGGACTACTGAGTATATCCAACCTGTTAATAAGTCTATTACTAATACAAAGTTCGATTATTTAAAGTGTCAAAGATAGAAATGTTTTGATAATTAACGATGTGTTTTTTTAATTAATTTCCAATTTATCTAACGGACTCTTTATTTGGTCAAACCCTTTGGTAGTGATATGAGTATAAATCTCTGTTGTTTTACCACTCGAATGACCTAATAGGCTCTGAATATAGCGAATATCAGTGCCGGCTTCCAATAAATGAGTTGCAAAACTATGTCGTAACGTATGAACCGTTATCCTTTTTTTTATTCCAACCTTGTCTACCGCAATTTTTAAATTAGCTTGAATGCTACTTGTAGAATATTGTTCTCCTTTTAATCCCTCAAATAGCCACACCTTTGGTTTGTATTCAGCAACATATTTACGCAAAACTTCCAAGGTCTTTGCACCTAATAACGTGTAGCGGTCTTTTTTCCCTTTTGCCTGCTCTACTCGTATTTGCATCCTTTTACTATCAATATCCTTTATCTTCAAATTAATGACCTCACTAATCCTAAGTCCAGCCGAATAAATAGTCATGAAAATGGCTTTGTGCTTCAAATTATCTGTTGCGTTTAGTAGTTTCACCAATTCTTCTTCGCTCAGCACTTCGGGCAACATCTTTTCTTTGCGAGGCCGATCTATGGTATAAATTTTACGCTGACCACCTCGTACTCGCTCATAATAAAACTTGATGGAATTGATGGATTGATTCTGGTACGAACCCGATATATTTCGTTCATTCACCAAATATCGTAAAAATTCAATGATCATCTCATCTGTAATGTCGTCAACCTCTGTTTCCGAAAAATGATTGATAAACTCTTCGAACATGTGTTTATATGTGTCGAGTGTATTTGGGCTGTAACGCAACTCTTTCAGTTTGGCAATATATTCGGCGGGGCATTCGCGATAGTTTTCAATATCGTGTCGCGAAGTGCGGGGCTTCACTGCCGATTTGGATTCTTCGCGATAAATAAAGTCCAGTGAGTTTCGTTCTGCAATTTCTTTAAGTTCCGCTTTGAATTTTTCCGACGAGGGTACTGTCCAACATTGTTCTTCACCATGCCAACTACGGTAAGACATTTTCTTGATTTCTGCCAACATATTTTTGCTGTAGCTAAAATATACTTTCAATACCCTAAAGTTGTTTATAACCAGTAATTTATCTTTAGTGAAACTAGTAGCATCGGCAACATTTGTTTTTTCTATATTTGAATGGTATTCTTTTATTTCCGGATTCCGCTCTTGGAAATAGGCTCGTATTTTATCTGCATTATTTCGTAGATTGGGAACGATCCAATTATAATTACGCATATCCCACCTGGAATATTTAAATGAACGAATATATTGAATATCTACTTCGTTTTTAGGTAATTTAATGAAAATCTGTTTGTCAGTAATTTCAATTGAAACCCAATTCCGTTTTATTGATGGTTGTTGTAGGGACAGGTCGTGACCTGTCCTTGTGTTATGATCTGTCCTTAGATCCTCCCTCGCCAAACTCTTTTTTCCTATTTCCTTCTCCATTGGGAGAAGGTGTTCGTCTAATGACGGACGGTTGAGGTTGAGAGGGGTCGGGGGTGAGGTGATCTCGACCTCTGGAAACAACTCTTTCAACTGTCCAAACGCTTCGCTGGTATACGGAATATGCCATGCACTCATGGTTTTACTCCAACGGGCATCAGCTATCTGTCGCAGCTTCGAAACCATTTCAGCATTATACGGAAAATCAACACGGATGCGTGTCTCGTTTCGGTGTCTGATTTTCGATGCTTTCATAACTAGTTCTTAATTTCGAGGTCAAAGATAAAGAATATATTTTATGTTAACCATATTCCTGTGATTTTTTCTTCTCATCCAACGAACTTTTTTTACCCAAAATATGTCGTGGATGTATGGATATATTTCTGCGTTGATTTGCGAGTTTTGTGTTGGTTGCGTTCAAAACACGTCTGATACAGCCTCTTGCAGTTGGTGTAAAAAAAAGAAAAAACCGCTCCTACTGTGCAGTTGAAGCGGTTCTCTATCATAAATATCTATCTGTCGGTTTATTATTCGCTGAAAAATCAAATTACAAAGGTCGAAATCTGATCACTCCATACGCGTGAAGGATTTGAAGCAGCACCTGCTACGCGGAATATATATTGTTTGCCACTGGTGAGTCCTTCTATCAGTATTTTGTGTCGGGTGCTGGTTTTATGAATCCAGTTGAGTGTGCCATCGGGTGTCTCGGCATATTCAAAGGAATAGTGTTTGTAAAATATTGACTTTGAATCATGCCCGTTTTAAAACTGCTGGGATAGTGGTTTCATTATATTTCATTACGACATTAGTATATTTTCTCAACTTCCATCTCATTTATTTTGCACCTTTGATAGTAATTTTCACTTGTATGATGTTGATTATTGATTGTAAATTTGTCAACAAATTCATTTTCGTCTTTCTTTTCATACTTGACTGACTCATTTCAACAAACTCCACTGGGGCATTTTTTTCGAAATTCAAAGACTTACGAATAAAAAATTATCAAATGAGTGAATTTCTATACTGAAAAGTACTAAAAGCATTTACCTGCATAGAATTATAAAAACAGCACTTATTATCGAGAATTATTCTTCTAACGCACCGACTTCGGAGGCTGCGTTTCTCCCTGAAAGGGCAAGTCATTTTGAGATGCTGAAAGAATTTCAAGCATCTCAAAATACAACTTGCCATTTGCTAAATGCAAATACGATTAGCTTTAAATCCTGCATATAGTTTATTGAAATTCTTTCCTTTCATGATAGAGCAAAATTAGTTTCTATTTCTGAATTGTGCCGTAGCTGTATATAGGACAAACGGAGACATGCTGTGTCAGACTAAGACTGTTTGAAAAGAGGTTTATTTATTATTTCAATTTACTTGAAAAATTGTGTTACAACTTTCTAGTCAACAATAAATCTAGGTAGAATGATAGTTAGTTTTAGGGTTTGATAGATTGACAACATGAATTCAAGAAGTCTTGCAATCTTGCAATCTTGACAACATGCCAACAAACAATCTTGTCAACAAGCCAACAACAAATAGTGTCAGTCATTCAACAAATCAAAATAAAATATTGCCAAAACAAATTATTAAATCTTGCTGACATAAAATAGAATAAACAACCAAACGTGTCACAAACATTTTCAATATATCCCAATCAGGCACAAAACAGTAAACACCTCCTTTTCTCTGACACGAAGTGTAAACATGTATTATATTGCACGAAGTGCTAAAAAAAATAGAACTTTATTTAGCGGGGAATTATTTTATTCTGACGGTAGCAAATAATTAAATGCTAAATGTAGTTTATCCGCTGTACCTCGTCAAAATAGCTTGCCTGTTTTTTTTGGATTCAAAAAGCTGGGGCATTAAAAACAGGCATATTATTTTGGGGCATTTATTTCAGGTTCATGTAACTTAAATTGGAACTGTCTTTAAATGTTGGAAAGCAGGAAATAAGTTTTCCTTTATTCATATCATGGAAAAAGTAAGAATTAGTCCCGAAAACTTATTCTTACTTTTCAACATTATCAAACTCTATCACAAGGCATTTTTTTTGAGTGGATACCGGGGCTCGAAGTGTCAGGCGAGGAAAAAATGGGTTCTACCCGCTGTTCCCATTGAAAAGCCTTTTGTGACTTTTATGCTACTACCAAAAAATAAACGCGCACAAAAGTCATAAGTGGTTTTCGGAGCATTATTTTCGAGATAGCATTATGGTTGAATACCCCAACGGTTAGGTGCAATATCTTACAACTCTGCCTTTGCTGTTTCATTGGAGACACGCAGCTGAAAATAAATGTATACCACTGGGATAGAGTTGGAAAAGGGCTTGGGTGGCTGAAAATCTGACACTCAACCACAATTTTTAATTACCTTTCGAAAAGAAGCTTTCACATTCCGGCAACACTTTATGTTATTTATTAGAAATAAACTGTTGTTTCTCTTTTTTACATATCAATTGAACAGCCCACTTGCCGGTTTGAGCCGATGGTGGAAGTCCACCACCCGGAGACAACCATTGTCCAGCCATATAAAAGTTTT
>Ga0302292_1001511_pt1 | contig 14893 bp, 7 predicted proteins | sample III_Fen_N2_1_FD_194553 | JGI IMG/M metagenome (GOLD analysis project Ga0302292, IMG submission 194553) | Peat permafrost microbial communities from Stordalen Mire near Abisko, Sweden - III_Fen_N2_1 | ecosystem: Environmental > Terrestrial > Soil > Wetlands > Permafrost | place: Sweden: Abisko...
GACGAGGAAGCACCAGGCACATCAACTACAAAACAGACCCTTAAATTTATTTTTGGTAAACGCCATTTTAAACAAGCTGTTTTAGCTCAATTTTTCTACATAGGAGCCCAGGTATGTATCTGGAGTTTTCTGATCCGGTATATTCAGGGAACTATTCCAGGAACACCCGAACGATCGGCTGCTAATTATCTGACAATTTCATTGGTTGTTTTCACAGCCGGCCGTTTTATTGGAACAGCACTATTGAAAAAGATTAAAGGTCACAATTTACTTTGGATCTATGCAGTCATCAATTTTATTCTCATTAGTATTGCCCTTATGTTTCCTGGCACAGTAGGACTTTATGCATTGGTTTGTACCAGTTTCTTTATGTCGATTATGTATCCCACAATCTTTTCATTGGGAATCAGAGGTCTTGGAGAACATACGAAACTAGCTGCTTCCGTGTTAGTTATGGCTATTATTGGTGGTGCACTGATTACTCCTATTATGGGTTTGGTTTCAGTTCATTTTGGAATTGGAAAAGCAATTGTTGTACCTCTTGTATGTTTTGCAGTGGTGGCATACTACGGGATAAAGGGGTACAAAGAAAAAAACGAGGCAATTGATTAATAAAATCATTTATCGTTAAACAGATAATTTATAATGATCTGACTCACTAAAATCATATTTTAAAAGACTATATTTTTTTAAATAATCTGTTTAAACGATTAAACTTATAAAGCCATGAAAAACACACTTATTATTTTATTGATATGTCTATTTCCAACTTGCATTTTTTCGCAAGTGGTCGTAACAAACACAAACTTTTCATTGGGAACTACCGGACGTATTGGTGTGGGATTATCTCCAAACGGTGAAGGAACGCAATGGAAACCGTTGAATCTCTCCGGTCAGGGTTCATTAGCCGGACGTATGGAGCAAAACGACTATATGGATTTACTTCCTGCCATCCATTTTACGCCAAAATTAAACGGAACCGACAGCACCAATGTCACATTCCAGGTGCGGTTAGGAATGTATTCGGCAAACGGACAATTTATGGGCAACACAAGTACCAGGACAGATAAAGGATTGACCATTATTTTGCCTGAGACTTATATAGAAGCAAGGAATATTATGGGTAGCCGTTGGTCGGCATGGGCTGGAGTCCGTTTCCGCCGTTATGATGACATCCATATTTGCGACTATTTTTATTTTGATGATCATTCAGCACAGGGATTTGGTGTAAGTTACAAGAAAACAGAGCTTACTTTATTAATGCCTGCTTCAACCGATTCGTCGGGTGTTTATCCGTATAATTATCTGGTTACCGTAGCAGGAGCTACCAATCCGGCCATTCGTCAACGACAGGTGTGGATCGGCGAACACAGCATTAAACTGAAAGACGGAGGTATCATAAAACTATTGGGGGAATTCCACTATGTACCTGCCTCGTCGTTGAAAGCATCACGAAATTATGCAGCCGACCAGGGTTGGGTTGCAGGAATAAAATTCAACAATCCACTCAAAACGCCTCTGCCCGGTTCGTTCAATCAGTTTGCAGTACGCTACGGGACAGGAATTGCCAATGGTGGTGATAATGGAAACACATTTACCTGGGCAACTTACGGGCCTCCGGATGCAAATGGGAAATACACTCATGCATACTCTTTTACAACAGTAGAACATTTCCTACTGAATTTATCAAGACAAGTCAGTATCAACGGTTATGGAGTTTTCACTCAAAGCCAGGGCGGTTCTGTCAGTTCCAATATGGACACTTATTTCAATGGCACACAAATGTATAATCACAAAAGGGACTTTGTTGTAGGGGGAAGATTCCTGTTTTATGCCACTGATTGGTTGCATCTGATTGAAGAAGTACATTACGCTTCACGTAAAGATGGCGATAATCCTGAAGCTGCCATGTGGAAATTCACCTTTGCTCCCACTATTGCACCCTTAGGTAAACGCGATCCATGGTGTCGGCCACATATCCGGCTTGTTTTCTCAGCTGCCCGCTACAACGATTATGCACGTGACAATCATTATTCTCCCTATCTCCAGATCAATCAAAACCGTTGGGGAACCTATATCGGAGTAAAAACTGAATGGTGGTTATTTTAATAATGCACAATGTATAATTCAAAATGCATAATTCAATGAAGTTTAGCGAATCCTTGATATAACAACATTGATGCACGATTTATAATCTTCATGGTTATCCTTATGATTGATAGAAAACAATAATAAATTTAAAAACATACAAATATGCCAATTTTTGGAACAACAATTTTATCATTTATCCCCAAATGGAGTGCTGAAGGGGGACATTTTGCCATTAACAAAACTGCTGAATATGGTTTCAACATGATGGAAATTATATTGCCTGCATCGTTAGATTTCGATCCCAAAACCGTAAAAAAACAACTTCAGGAAAAACAGATAGCCGGACGTTGCACATTGAATTTACCTGCTAATTGCCACATACCATTTTATCCCGAAAAAGCAACTGCCATCATAAAAGCCGCACTCGACAAAGTAGCTGATATGGATGGTGATTTCCTGGGAGGAGTACTGCATTCGGCTATTGCACAGTTTACCGGACAACCCTGCACGAAAGAAGAACGGATCATTGTTCAACAGGTATTTACCGAAGTAGCTGCCTATGCCCGTGAACGCGGGATAACTATTGCACCTGAGCCTGTTAACCGATATGAAAGCTATGTCTTTACTGCAGCCGGTGAAGTACTGGAAATGATTGACAGTATCGGTACAGACAATTTAGGGTTACATTTGGATACATTTCACATGAATATTGAAGAGCGTAATTTTTATGATCCGGTTATTAATGCCGGGAACAGATTAAAACATATCCACATAACAGAAAGTGACCGTGGTATGACAGGCGAAGGTAATGTTCATTGGGATGATCTTTTTCGCGGATTAGCGGAGATTAATTATCAGGGACCGTTAGTATTGGAGAACTTTTCATCTCAAATAAAAGAACTGGTTGGTCCGACATCCTTGTGGCGCCCATCGAAGTATAATTCGGAAGACCTTGCCAAAGGTAGTCTTGCCTTTATGCGAAAAATGGTGGATAAATGGTATAAATAGCTTACCAAAAATCAAGGAAGTAAGTGGATTATTCCATTTTGGTATTTATCAAACCGGTTTCATCTGCTACTATAAAGGAAGGTCGAAGAATCTCAATTTTTGATAAAGAATAAAAATTATCTGCTTCTTCTTTGTTTTCAACCAGCACCCAAAGAAACTCTTCACGATCGTGTACATCGTTAAAGTTCAACTCTTCTTCCCTGCAGTAGAGGAATAATCGGGAGTAATCATTGCTTACCGGATCACGCTATAAATCATCGCATGATCCGGTATGATATTTCAATCATTGCATATCTAAGCATTGAAAGCAGGTAGTCATCTTACGGGGAAGTGAATTGTTCGTATGATTACAAAAGTTGTATGTTTTTTTGTTTGTTTGCAAATGTTTGGCAGTATTCAACTCTTATTCGCAGATTGGCAGCAGTTTTGACGGCAGTTTTTTGATTGTATTTTTCCTGTTATACTCTTATGTAACTACTTTATAAATACCTGTATTTCTGCATTTTAAAAAGTTACTTTTATTGGGGCTTTTTGCGTTCATATTGAGGGACTATTAAAGTTTGCTTCAATATATGTTACTGATGGTCCGCTATTTAATAGATTCTTTTGCTGCTAAACCAATTTTGTACAAGATTTTACATTGTTTTATATTTTCTTTTGCCAAGGTTGCTTTTTCTCCTTTAGGGCATTCCTTTAAGTAATTTTCATAGTCTGACTTAGCTAAGCTATAATCGATATAATCTTCATTACCTTTTCTCATATACTCCTCAGCGTCGTTAAAATAGCCATCACACAAAAGGCTTTTAACTTCTTCAATATATTTACCATTTGGATATTCTTTAAGATAATATAAGATTGTAGAAGCTCTTACTCTTTTAATAGCATCCTGATATAACTCTTCCTCTTTGTACGTTAATTTTAAGTCATCAACTTCCTTTTTGTGTATTCCATTAGGGAAACAATATAAATAGTAATAACACTCTGCTACTGTCCTCAGTTTCACGACTCTTTTATAAGCATCATTTTCTAAAAAATTGATTCCTTCCTTTGCTTCGTTTACATGTAATCCTCTAGGATATTGTTCCAAATATTGATTATAACCTTCTAGGGTATTAGCATATTTTGCTTTTTCCCAATGCACGCCGTCAATATGTAAACCATAAGGAAAATTTGTAAAGTAATCTTCAAAACCATTATTTGTTGGATTGGCTATGATTTTCTGATATGCTGCTTTGTCTTTATTTAAATTTGGAACTATATTTCCAGCTATTTTAATGACGTCACTATATTCAATCAAAGTAGTATCCGGTTTGAGAGCCAAATATTTATCCACTTCTTTTTTTATATACTTCCATGCATTGGTCTTAGCTAACGACTTGATAAGTAAAGGTTGAATACGGATATTTGTACTGCCAAGTAAATCTTGTGTTTTGCATAAAAGTCTAATTGTATTTTGGAATTCTTTATTATCATATGCTGTCTTAGCCTCCTGATACTTTTCACGGGCTTGTTCATCATTGGATTGAGAAAAAGCAACCAAACAAAAACAAAAAAGGAGAAGTAAGGTTATGAGTATTGATTTCATAAAGTTTCTGATTTAGAATTTCAGGATTTTGCTTATGGTTGTTGCATATCCAATTTGAAAAGTAAAATGGTTGTTGTTAGTACTCAGAAATTGTGAAGCTCTAATAAAAATTGAACCACTTTTTCTCCCATTAGGATGCAGGTTTATGCTTTGTCCTATTTCATACCACCAATGTTCGCCTTGAGCTATATAATTTGTAACGGAATGTCCATGTGAAGAAAAAATTTCCGGATCTATAGTTGTAACTAACCAACCACAATAAGCTCCTAATTTGAAATTAAAATCAATTCTATTTGATTCAAAAAATTGAAAATTTAAACAAGGATTAATATAGGCTGTCGAAACATTAAAGTTCGTATTGTTGATAGAGTCTTTACTGACTTTTGTTCTCAGAACACCAACTCCGATATTGTGTGTAAACATCTTGCTGTCTGTTTTATATGTAAATATATTCAGCTCTGTGCCAATATTCGTATTCGAATATTTGAACAGGTCGAGCAAGTTTTTTGTTTGACTATCGCTAATAAACAACTCTTTGCTCGTATTTTCAATTTTTGAAAATCTGATAAATGGTGAAATTCTGTTTAACCAAATGAATTTATATCGATAATGGATTAGCAAAATACGTCTATTTTCTCTATTCCATGCATCATCTATTGTAAATCTACTACTCCGTTGATTTAATCCAAAATTTATTTGTATGTCTGATTGAATAATACCATTTGGACTACTTTGATTATTATAGCCTAAAACATCGGTAAATATCCGTAAGTCTAAATTGTTAATCACTGATGATTTATACAATTTAACTCCTTTTTTTAATAGCGGAAATAAAATTAAAGTGGTATCATTGGGGATATATGTACCGGAAAGAGCTGAGATTTTACGACTAAAATAAAGAACATCAGCAACATCTAAAGCAATTACAGAATCTTTAGTAATTGAACTTATTAAATAGAACTCTCCTCTTTTTGACAACCGATCAAAGTCTTGTGAATTTCGAACCGGTATATAGTTAGGATTAGTGAAGTTGAGTGGTTCATTGTTTTTTTTATATCTTGTTTTCACAATGACATCTTTAATTTGACCACATTCAAAAGCAATTTCGACAGAGTCAATTTGCACATAAATAATTGATTTTTCGTCTGAATAAATGCCAAAGTTGTTTCTTAGTAAAACACATGCCTTTATTTTTTGTTTTTTTACACTTAAAATCCCTATATTATCTCCTATATCATTTTCCAATCCTTTAATAGCATCATCCGATTTTTGTATTAATTCGCTTTTTTTTTGTCTATAATTCCAATCGGTCAATAGTTTGTCTGCAATTCTATTTGCATATTCAAATTTTACAGAATCTAACTTTTGTACTATTGATATAAGAGCAACACTGTCATTAATATCAACAATTGTATCTGATTTTATAACAGTATCTGTTTTCAAATCTAGTTTGCTTATAATGTATGAACCTTTATTTTCTGCTATTTTAAATACGAAAATAGAGCTATCAATCATTGCATAATATCTATCAGAAGCTTTCACCTGTGCTCTTATATTCATTTGCTGAACTATGATGAATATTAACAGCAAAATCAATCTGAATAATTTAGTTGTTTTCATAAATCGTTAGTTTCTAAATGGTTATTGTATTGCTTTTGTCAATATATTTGAGATTCTAATAAAATCTATTGATTGACAATCAAAAATCCCTGACATAGCGAACTGAAAGTCTCCTATCCTTATTCCATGTATCAATACTAAGAGTTTTATCTTCTATTGAACACATCCATGCCAAATTTGCAGAGGTACTTGCACTCCACCAAACCCCGAGAGATCCAAGTGTTTGGAATCTACCATAATAAGTATAAAAGCCACCAGGCAAAGCACTGAAACCACTACTATTACTGCCATTTTCATTCCATCCTGTTATACTTTTCAAAGAAGTTTTAGCGATTTCTTTTCCTCCAATTGTTTCAATTAAACTATCCCATTCAGCCTTTGAAGGCAAATGCCACCCAGCAGGGCAAACACTCATAGCTGTTTCCCAATCATATAAAAAACCATAAATTCTAGCATTGTTCTCATCATTTTCATATGCCCAACATCCTGAAGATACTTTGTATCGGAGATTTTCTGCCATCCAAACCTGAGTGCCTATTTTTACTGTTTTATATACATTCCCTTGTTGGTCGGTCATTCTTCCGAAACGTTCATTTTTCTTATAATACACCCTCACCGAATCCTTCAGATTAAAATTATCTCCTTTAATTGCAATTCGCAGGGTATTCCAACCTTCGGCTAATTGCAGGTTGGAGTTTACGGTGTTGGCTTTAGAGATTACTTTCCCATTATTAACTGAGCTTACTAAAAGTGAACCATTCTGAAAGTAATGATTAATGGCTTTAAGTAGCTGAAGGCTGGCTTCCGAAACTGTATCTCTATTTGCAACATTGAGCGTAAAAGGCTTCTTCAAAGCATTGTATTTATTCTTAGTTTGTTGGCTAAGTTGTTTCTGCCGTTCTAATTCTTCCTTTTGTTTCAGATCGTTTTGTGTTGTGGTATTTTCGGGGGTATTCCAAAAGTCATTGTTGGATGAACTTGATTTATCAGGTTCATCCTTATCTAAACCACCTTCCCTAATTAAGTGTGCAGACGTAATTTTAAATCCCCATTTCCATATATCTTTTGCATCCCGTTCAGAAAGTTTTAAGCTGTTACCATTGTAATCACAAAACAAGTCAGTCCAACTTGGTGAACCTGATACATTAAATCCATAACCTTCTCCGGATTTTGGCACTAATGGTGCAAGTTTTATATACAAATATCGTCCACTAGAATTGATTTTTCTTTGAAATTCAACATCTAAATCTAAAACAATAACATCTCTGTAGTCTAAAAAATCATTTGGTGTATTGATACCGGCAACCCATTTGTATGAACCATTAAGAACGGGTTCTCCAAGTAAAGTCCTAAAATCCCATTTCACGGTGAGTTCTCTAATTTCGCCAAATTTGTTCTGACTGTGTGAATATATTTTATTTCCAATATTCTTTTCACCAGATTTCTGAGAAAAAGTATCAACTGTGATTACACATATCATTACTAGTAAAATAATCTTTTTCATATTGGTTATATTGAGAGATTGCAAATCATTTCTAAAGGGAAAAAATTATATATTTATTCCCGGAATTTTAGTGTCGTGTGGGTTTTGTATTCACTTTGAGACGCTCGACTGTTCGCCTCCACGAGAAAAGCTCAAGCACTATTATATTTATTTTCGGGAATTTATTTGTTGAAAATATGTTTTGATACGTTTACAAAAATAATTGGTTCAAATATCATAAACAATACCACTTTAGTAGTATATTTGCATTATAAACAACTAATTGATTGGAGTATGGAAACAAACAACCCAATAGGAAAAGCTGTTAATTTGGAGTTGGAATTAGCATTTCTTCAAAGTATTTTAGATTACCTTCCGGCTGTAGTGTATATTAATGAACTGCAAATACCGGGTGATCCGCTTTCGTGTAGGAATGTATGGACGAATAAAACAGGACTTGATTTATTAGGGTATTCGCAAGAGGAGGTTACCCAAATGGGGTATCGGTATTTTCAAAAAGTTATACACCCGGACGACATGGAAATATTACCAATACCTATTAAAGGTAAATATGCAGATACATCCATTCCAATATTTATTTTTTTGCAACGTGTTAAGTATAAAAATCAGTCGGAATACCAATGGAGTTATAGTCATGGAGTGGTAATAGACTCCTTCGACGATGGTTCTCCACGACAGGTATTGGTAGTGGCTATGGAAATTACAGAATCCATGCATTCCGATAATCAATTGGTTACTGCATTGAAAGAAATCAAAAGATTAAAAAGCAGCCTAAAACTCAGTTTATTCACAGCACGGGAGAAAGAAATACTGAAATTAATAACAAAAGGAAAAACTGATAAAGACATTTCAACCGTTTTATTTATCAGCATTAAAACTGCAAAAAAGCACCGGACAAATATTATACGCAAAGCAGAAGTAAAAAATACGGCAGAATTAGTAGCTATGACTATGGAAAGTGGATTCTTTTAATTCAAATAACAAATGTAACGGAGAATTAAAACCAAATTTATATTCTATTTTAAAAAGAACAGGTTGAAAACAATCAAATTCTGAATTAAAAAAAGGAAGTTCAATATATGAGCTTCCTTTTTTATAAGTCAATTTTACTTTTTATTTCTCTGAAAATACCAACCCGTTTTCATCAGCATCCACCACAATTGTCTGGTCGCTATGTACTTTACCGGAAATAAGTTGTTTGGATAAATCGTTCAGAACATATTTCTGAATGGCACGTTTTACAGGTCGTGCACCGAATTGGGGATCAAATCCTAAATCAGCAATCATATGTATGGCTTTTTCAGTCAACTCCAAATGAATACCGTTTTGTTCCAATGTCCGTTGTAGCGTTGTAATTTGTAACCGCACAATTTCTTCAATTTGTGACAAATTAAGCGGTGCAAACATCACTAATTCATCTATACGGTTCAAGAATTCAGGGCGAATAGTCTGTTTGAGTAATTCAAACACCTCGGTTTTTGTTTTCTCAATGATTTCCTTCTGATTCGTATCCGTCATATTTTCAAAATTATCACGTATCAATGTCGACCCGATGTTCGAAGTCATGATGATGATCGTATTCTTGAAATTCACCAAACGGCCTTTGTTATCAGTCAATCGTCCATCATCCAGCACTTGCAGCAATACGTTGAACACATCCGGATGGGCTTTTTCAATTTCATCAAATAACACCACCGAATAAGGTTTCCGCCTGATAGCTTCTGTCAACTGGCCGCCTTCTTCATAACCGACATATCCCGGAGGCGAACCGATCAGCCTGGTAACCGAGAATTTCTCCTGATATTCACTCATATCAATACGGGTCATCATATTTTCATCATCAAACAGAAATTCGGCCAATGCTTTGGCTAATTCTGTTTTACCGACTCCTGTTGTCCCTAAAAATATAAACGAACCAATTGGCCGTTTCGGATCCTGCAGACCGGCACGACTCCTCCGAACGGCATCAGATACTGCCTGTATGGCTTCATCCTGTCCTACCACCCTTTTGTGCAGTTCATCTTCTAAGTGAAGTAATTTGTCCTTTTCGCTTTGAAGCATCTTTTTGACTGGAATACCTGTCCAGCGACTTACTACATCCGCAATATCTTCACTATCGACTTCTTCCTTTATCAGTGCGTGTCCACCCTGCATGGTAGCCAGTTTGGTCTGAAATTGAGCGATTCGTTCCTCAGCCGCTTTAATTTTGCCATACCGTATTTCGGCTACAGCACCATAATCGCCCTCACGTTCTGCACGATCGGCCTGATATTTTAAGTCCTCTATTTCTATTTTTGTTTGTTGAATGCTGTCTATCAGTTGTTTTTCGGACGACCATTTGGCACGCATTTCTTTTCCTTCTTCTTTTAAATTGGCAATTTCTTCGTTCAACTGTGCCAGTTTACGTGTATCGTTTTCTCTTTTTATGGCTTCGCGTTCAATCTCTAATTGTTTAATATTACGTTCGGTTATATCCAGTTCTTCAGGAACCGAATCCACTTCCAACCTTAGTTTGGCAGCGGCCTCATCCATTAAGTCAATGGCTTTATCCGGCAAAAAACGATTGGTAATATAACGGCTCGAAAGTTCAACTGCAGCAATAATGGCATTATCCTGTATCCGAACCTTATGGTGATTTTCGTAACGTTCTTTTAGTCCACGTAATATTGAAATGGAACTTGGTATATCAGGTTCGTCGACCATTACTATCTGGAACCTACGTTCCAATGCCTTGTCTTTTTCAAAATACTTTTGATATTCATCCAGGGTAGTGGCACCTATAGCCCTCAGTTCACCTCTTGCCAGAGCCGGTTTCAGGATATTGGCTGCATCCATGGCCCCTTCGCCTTTGCCTGCACCTATCAGAGTATGAATTTCGTCAATAAACAAAATCACTTCACCATCCGCTTTGATCACTTCATTGACTACCGCCTTCAATCGTTCTTCAAATTCGCCTTTGTATTTTGCACCGGCTATCAATGCACCCATATCCAACGAAAATATCTGTTTAGATTTAAGGTTTTCAGGTACATCACCCCGCACAATACGGTGTGCCAGGCCTTCGGCAATTGCGGTCTTTCCGACTCCCGGTTCACCAATTAATATGGGATTATTTTTTGTACGGCGGCTTAAAATCTGAAGTACTCTTCGAATCTCTTCATCACGTCCTATTACCGGGTCCAGTTTACCTGCACGGGCTTGTTCATTCAGGTTGATGGCATATTTGTTCAATGCATTATAACTTTCTTCCGCTGAAGCAGAGTCTACTTTTGAACCGTTTCGCAACTCTTCAATTGCTTTCTGCAATTCACTTTCAGAGACACCTGCATCTTTGAATACTTTAGAAAAAGAGTTTTTTTCAGCAATAAGTGCCAACAGAATATATTCCAGGGAAACAAACTGATCGCCTGCTTTCGACGAAAGTGCTGTTGCTTTTTGTAGTACGGCATTCGTCTCTCTGCTCAGATAAGGTTCACCACCCGAAACACGCGGAAAACTAAGGATCATTTTATCTGCAATTGCCTCCAAAGTGGGTAAATTAGCTCCCAGTTTACCAAATAAAAACTTTGTGATATCATCTCCTTTAGTAATCAACGCCTTGAATAAATGCGGCGTTTCAACTACCTGCTGACCGTTCGTTTGAACCAAATCAATCGCCTGCTGAACGACTTCCTGCGATTTGATGGTAAAATTATTGAAATTCATGATTATAGCTTTAAGTCGTTTAATTCTAATTTAATTGAAATCTGAAACATTCGACTTTATCAGGTTTAACAAATTCCCGACCAGTATTATAAACCTGCAATTATGTCATATAAAAAACTTATTTATTTGAAAAACACGACATTATTTCAGGTGCTCAGCAACAAAGAAGAATTTACAATTTATTCATTTACAATTTAACAATTCAGACAAGATAACCACATTAGGGCGCAATAGTCTTTTAATTTATTCATTTGCAATTTAAAAAATTAACCATACAATGGACACAATAGAAGAACACAATAGAAAAATTTACAATTTACAATTTAATTCAAATTGAGCACAATAGTTAATTGGTTACAAAAGCTATTAGAAATAAGGGTTTTAGAAATATGTCTCAGTGTAAAGTCTTAAAATACCGTCAGGTATTTTTTCTATTGTGTTCTTTATTTTACTATTGTGACCTATTGTGTCTACTGTGGTTATGTATTTGTATTTGTATTTTTCTGTTGTGTTCTTTTTTGTGGTTAAGTTTACTCTTTTACTACATACTACATACTACCTACTACCAACTACCGACTTCTTTACCTCTTTCTACTTCCCGTGACACTCCCATCACATTCCGTGAAAAACAGTCTACTATTTTAGAAATATTGCAGATATATCACAGACATATCACAATCCTATATAGGACTATGTTATCACTGTGATATTACTGTGACATCACTGTGACATCACTGTGATATATATGGAATGTGACAGGAGTGTCGCAGGATGCAGACCGGAATGTCTGAAACGGATTTAAAGACAGATAACGCTGCTTTTCGTTAAGAAAACGGAGTTGGGAATCTGATTGGGTAAAACCGGAAAGTGTACGTTCATTCTGATCGAAAATGTACAACTTTGCTACGGATATTTAGTACTGCAAAAATTAAAAGATTTATTTTATTCCTCAACTGAATATCATTTTTTAACATCAACAAAATCACATTTTAACCATATAGAAGAATACAAAATACATAACCACGATGACACAATAGGGCACAATAGGGCACAATAGTTATTACTATTTATTCATTTACCATTTAAGAACAGGCAGAATGATTTACATCTTATTCATTTAAATTTCTTAGAAATATAATCTGTGTAAATCAGTGTAATCAGTGGACATTCTCTTTTCTTAATTCGTTTAATTCGTATCAATAATCTGTGTAAATCTTTTTTCTTAATCTGTGTAAATCTTTTCTTAAGTATTATAATCTAATTTATTTACACTTTCATTTTATATATTCACAAAAAAAACTATCTTTGCCCTATAAATAACTTAGAATCACAATCTATAAATTAAATCTAATTATCAAAATGAGTAACCCTAAAAGAGTCTATACTTTTGGCAATGGACAAGCCGAAGGTAAAGCCGACATGAAAAATTTGCTCGGTGGAAAAGGAGCAAATCTTGCTGAAATGAATTTGATCGGAGTACCCGTTCCTCCTGGATTTACCATTACAACGGATGTTTGTAATGAGTATTATACCCTCGGAAAAGATAAAGTTGTTGAACTTTTAAAACCTGAAGTTGAAAAAGCAATTGAAGGGTTGGAAAAACTGATGAACTCCAAATTCGGGGACATTGAAAATCCATTGTTGGTTTCAGTTCGTTCGGGAGCGCGTGCATCCATGCCTGGGATGATGGACACTATTTTAAACCTTGGCCTGAATGATGCTGTCGTTGAAGGAATGACCCGTAAAACAGGGAATGCCCGTTTTGCTTGGGATTCTTACCGTCGTTTTGTTCAAATGTATGGTGATGTTGTATTAGGACTGAAACCTGTGAATAAAAACGACATTGATCCGTTTGAAGAGATCATTGAACATTTGAAAAAAGAAAGAGGTGTTGAACTGGATAATCAACTATCAGTTGACGATTTAAAATTGCTTGTCTCCAGATTTAAAGCTGCCGTTTTAAAACAAACCGGGCATAACTTTCCCGATTCGGCTTACGAACAACTTTGGGGTGCTATCTGCTCGGTATTTGATTCGTGGATGAACGACCGTGCTATCCTTTACCGTAAAATGGAAGGGATTCCTTCGGAATGGGGTACAGCAGTCAGTGTTCAGTCAATGGTATTCGGTAATATGGGCGATACTTCGGCAACCGGTGTGTGTTTTTCGCGCGATGCTGCTACAGGCGAAGACCTATTTATCGGTGAATACCTGATTAATGCCCAGGGTGAAGATGTTGTTGCAGGGATTCGCACACCGCAACAGATTACCTGTGAAGGTTCTAAACGTTGGGCAAAACTTGCAGGTGTGAGCGAAGCCGACAGGGTTGCAAAATATCCTTCGATGGAAGAAGCCATGCCATCCATCTATCATGAACTGGACGCCATTCAGACAAAACTTGAGAATCATTACAAAGATATGCAGGACATGGAATTTACCGTACAGGAAGGTAAATTGTGGTTCTTACAAACACGTAACGGAAAACGTACCGGAGCTGCGATGGTGAAAATTGCCATTGATATGTTCCATCAGGGAGTGATTGACGAAAAATCAGCCATACTCCGTATTGATCCAAACCGCCTGGACGAATTACTTCACCCTGTTTTCGACAAAACAGCCATTAAAAATGCTAAACTGATTGCCAAAGGCCTGGCTGCTTCCCCGGGAGCTGCTTCGGGCAGAATTGTATTCAATGCCGACGATGCTGCCGAATGGGCTGCAAGTGGTGAAAGAGTAATCATGGTCCGTGTTGAGACTTCCCCCGAAGATTTAGCCGGTATGGCAGCTGCTCAGGGAATCCTGACTGCACGTGGCGGAATGACATCACACGCTGCTGTTGTGGCACGTGGAATGGGTAAATGTTGTGTTTCCGGAGCCGGAATGTTGAAAATTGATTATGCAGCTAAAACAATTGAAGTGGATGGCGTAACATTGAAAGAAGGCGATTATATTTCGCTGAACGGTTCAACAGGTGATATTTTCCTGGGTCAGGTTGGAACTTCAGAAGCAGAATTGGATGCTGACTTTGCCGAACTGATGACATTGGCTGACAAACATACCCGGTTGACTGTACGTACCAATGCCGACACTCCTCACGATGCTCAAATTGCACGCAAATTCGGAGCTACCGGAATCGGACTTTGCCGTACAGAACACATGTTCTTCGAAGGTGAAAAAATTAAAGCCATGCGTGAAATGATTTTAGCTGCTGATGAAACCGGCCGGCGCATTGCCCTTGCAAAGATTCTGCCTTACCAGGAAGCTGACTTTGAAGGCATATTCCAAGCAATGGCAGGTTGCCCGGTAACTATCAGGTTGCTCGATCCACCGTTACATGAATTTGTTCCCCACGATGAAAAAGGACAACGCGAAATGGCAGA
>Ga0302292_1001514_pt1 | contig 14873 bp, 16 predicted proteins | sample III_Fen_N2_1_FD_194553 | JGI IMG/M metagenome (GOLD analysis project Ga0302292, IMG submission 194553) | Peat permafrost microbial communities from Stordalen Mire near Abisko, Sweden - III_Fen_N2_1 | ecosystem: Environmental > Terrestrial > Soil > Wetlands > Permafrost | place: Sweden: Abisko...
GCAACTTTTGCACTTATAACCTTCCTAACTCCTAACAACCCGCCGGCGATTCCACACAATATTATTATTTGTTCCATTACATTTACAGTATCTGGCATTTTTAAGAAATATCCTATCATCGCAGCTACAAAACACAAACCTGCAATAATTCCTAGATAAAAACCTATAAATCCCGAACCTGATTGTTTACCATCACTATTTGTAAAAAATTCATGAAAAACAAATTTATCACCTTTATAATTTTGAATAGTCATCTCATTGTTATTTTTATATCTATATATAAAAAAATGAGAACCGGTATCATATATTATGATATCAGCTCTCAGAGATGTGTGTTTGATTATCGAATAATGTCGATAATTTTTGTGATGTTAATGCCAGCGATTTCATAATCAAGGCCCGACAATTTTTTGGCAATCTTTGCTTCTACATCGGTAGGTGAAACTGCTTCTACGATATAAAGTTCTGGTGTTTTTTTAACCTTACCTTTTTCATTTTCAATTTCAACCTTTACAACTACTTTGTAATACGTTACCATTTCCATAATTTCTAAAATTTATTGTTATTATTTATTTAAATATTAATTCATTGTATTCATAATGTCCGCCAAATGTTAAATCATTCCAATTGTTAAATTTTTTATTGAATCTAACAATTATTGGTTCATTGGTAGTTCTAACTCTAACAGCATATTTTCCTTTACCCAAATTGTAATTTTTATTTCCTTCCTTTGAACGCAAGATATTTAATTCTTTATCAAGAGTTGAAAGAATCACTCTAAGAGGATCTAAACCAAATTCTTTAAGTTTAACTAATGAATCTAAAGAACATTCAGTAGATACAGAAAAAATATCATCACTCAGCGTCAGGGATAATTTTCTGTTCATCTCTTTTTGTTATTTTAAATTTAAGATCGATTGGTAAATCAGCAAAGGCAATATATTCCTGTGGAATCATTCTATCCGTATTGAACGCAGATGGTACTAAACCACATTTTTTACATAAAATAACACTTATAGGAAGTATTTCCTCTTTTCCTGTAGGTGAAACAAACATCGATATTTTTTTAAACATCACTGCTTCTGTAAACATTTTACCACCACAGTCGCATGTGATAAACGGAGCTTCTTTTACAACTGACGCTTTTATTTCTGGTGTTTTCATTATAAATTATTTTCTTTTATATAATCTTCAACTAGTTTGTAATGTCTTGGGTAGATATGTAAATTACCCGCGTGCCAAATTATGGGTTCCATTTCAATTAATGGGTATGTTCCTTTTAAATCTTTCACTAATTTATTTGACACATATGTTTGCCATCCTAAATCATTTTTAAAACCGAATATGGAATCATTTGATCTCATAAACACCAAGGTGACTAATTTATTATCCCTTATGAAATACTGTGTGCTATATGTACACATAAAATCACTCATACCATTCTTATTATAATCATCCCACATTGAAGGACGATTGTATATCATAGTCGCTCTCCTAGAATTTGGATTTTCCTTTAATTCTGCAAGACAATTATAATATTGATAATTATTATCTGATGAAAAAATACACCATCCATAATTAGAATTTATAAATCCTGAAGGATCTGCGACTGTTGTCCAAATCTTTGGCGTGTTTGGAATATCGTTAACATTTAAAGATTGTGATTTATACCAAGCAATCTCATTTGTCAAATAATTTTCATTAACGTTACCAAATATTGTTGATGCATCTGCGATAAATTGAGCACCAATTATTTCAATAGTATCTGTTATAGTATCAGATAGTTGTAAAGTTTTATATTTCTCAACAAATATTTTCCTTATATCCTCTATTTTATTCATTTCTTATTGATGAAATTTAAAATTGTTGAATTTATTTCTTCCTTTGATTTCCATTCTCCTAAATTATCAATCTTTAGAAGTAATTTATTATTTATAGCACTATGATTGTGAATTGTTTTGAAGAGTTCAATTTCCTTTGTTTTATCTTCTATTTTTTCTGAGATTGAACATCCATCTTCTACCTTAACTGCGAATTCAGGTGTTGAATACAACGTAATTAAATAAGGATCAAAAAATTGTAACATTCGTTGTTCAAAAAAATCTATAAAACTGAGTATTTTTTCAGGGGTTACATTTCTATACATTTGTCCGTAAACATATTCGCCTAAATAAAATCTATTGTATATAATTCTATTTTCATAATAGTTCTCATTCTTTTCTGAGTCTAAGAGTTTATCCATTATCTTAAATTCGTTTGAAAATGCATGTGTTTGGAAACTGAAAGGAATTTCTACATCTTTTGGTGGTTTACCACAATGACGAATTGTTACATTGTCGTATTCATAATGTTCACAAATGGATGTGATAACTGAATTTTTGCCGACATTATCTATCCCTTCTATAATAAGTACCTTCATAAATAAAGTATTTAATTATTATATGGGAATACTAACGTATAGTTTTTAGAGATCGGTTTTATAGTAACCCCCAAAATCAGAATCAAGATAACCACTAAAATTTATCTTTTTAATATATTCTATTATCATCTCTTTTGTGATTTTGTTTTTATCACAAGTAAAACTACCTCCTATTGATTCTGGAGCATAATCCAATGAAGTTAAGTGATTGTTATGACACTTAAAATCTACCGTCACAATTCTTGGCATCCCTTTTAATGTAGTCAAATTACACTTACTACAATCAATAGATCCATGAACAGTATTAAATTGAATATAATATGGAAGATTTCCAATATTATCTGGAAAAAGGAAAAAATTTTCATTTATTACAAAAATATCGATTGTGTTATCAGGATTTATTTCATACCTCATATTTGATCTTGTTAATGGTTCCATGAATTTTTTAATAAGATAAATTTTTCCTATTCCTAATGAATCAAGTTTATTAACATCTCTTACAAAACTTTCTTCTAAATGTGCATCTACATTTAGATCATCAAAATCACATATAAAATCACCATTTATATGTGATTTTTCTAAATATTTAAGTACTTCTTTTTTAGAAATGCGAAGATTGTGTTTACAATTAAAATCCTCGCCTATTTCTGTTGGTGCATAATCAAGATTTATTAGATTATTTCTACGACATATAAAATCTCTGGTAACTTTTTTTGGCATACCTCTTAATGAAGTCAGTTTACAATTAGTACAATCCATAGACCCATCTATATAATTGAATTGTATATACTCTGGTAAATTTCCTATATTGTCCGGTAAATTAAAATATTGTTGTCCTTTGATAAATACATCTATTGAAAAATCATAATTTATTTCATAATCATATTTTACACTTAAATTTACATTCTCATCCATCCATTTTTCTATGAGTTTGCGATGACCAACGCCAATTGACTTTAATTTATCATCATTATTTCTTATAAAACTTTCTTCTAATTGTTTTGTTCTATTTATTTCACTAAAATCATTACCGATAAAATCGCTAATTATTGTTGAAAATATCTTATTATTTTTTTTATAATCAATTAATGATTGTTTTGTTAATCCTGTTTTTTCACATTTAAAAATAAATGATGGATACAATAATCTTGGAGCGCCTTCTAATGAAACTAGATCGAGATTACTAAAACACATATAATCGCCTCCTACTTTTTCTGGGCCTCCTTCTAGTGATTTTAAATTATTATATGCACAATCAAAGAAACCTCCTATGTTTTTTGGGCAACCACGCAAACTTGTTAATTTATTGTCTCTTAAATCTACCCACCCTTTTACATGTCCAAATTGTATATATGAAGGAAATTCTGTCAATTTACAGCTATGTAATTCTAAATCATGATTTTTGAATGCGGATCCTATCAAATCAATGGTCATATCATTATTTATGGTATAATCAAAAATCCTATGTTCATCAAGCCATTTTTTAATAAGTTCTATCTTTCCTATACCGATTACTCCTAATTTATCACTAGAAGATTTTGCATTATTTCTTTCAAAAGACTCATTAATATTGATATGATCCTTTAATATTTTCATAAATATTCTTCATATTTTTGTTTAGTTATAACCTCAGCACTATCATAATTATCTCTTAGAAATGCAATAATATCTATTTCATCCCAATCTTTATCGAATTCAAATTTATCAAATGATGACAATTCGCCGACAACTATCTTACTTGACCAATCACTATCATCATCTAATTTAAAAATCTTTCCTATTAATGTTTCACCTTTATTTTTAATTTTAACATAAAAAACACTAACATCTTCAATATCTCCATTTATATCAGTGAATTTTTTATCGTCCAGTTCAGGCTCTTCTAAATCAATATATTCAAGGTCTGAATCGCCAATATTTTCATCATCTAAATAAAGTTCATCCGCTTCCTTCCAACTTTCCTTAAATCCCATATCTTCCAATCTATCTGACCATTCTGAATCTAAATCATCAATATCAAATTCTATTGTATCTTCCTCTAAATCATATTCTATGTTCTCAGCTGCCATATATTTTATTAATTGTTCTAGATCTTTATTACTAACATCTCTTTTGTCCCAAATCTGAACAGATTCATATAATAATGTTTCGTTTATGGCCGACTCATTAACTTTGGATTTTTTAGAAAGAATGTTAAATATTTCATTATATCCATATTCTAATGCCCAATCCATCCAAAATGTCAAATTAGAAGGTAATTTATAGGATGAATAGTTGACAAGAATATCAACATATTCGGGTTTATTGTGTGTAACAAAATATCGTAATAACCATCCATCTTCAAAATTAACATCTATATTCTTATCTTCTAATAATCTTTTAAACATTTTTATAGATGCAGGTCTTTCGTATTTAATATTTCTAAGAGCGTAATTATCGTCAGCATTTACATCAGAACCTTCATTTATAGCATCATCTAATAGTTCATATGAATTTCTATCTATTGCAATCTTTAAGAGATTTATATTTTTTTGATTATAACTTTCCGATACAACACCTCCTTGTTGTGGTGATGCAACTGTGACACTTTTTGCAACAGATGGAGTAACATTAGTTGTAGGTTGTGTAGTGACAGCAGGTGGTGTCGTAGGTTGGACGGGTGCAATCTTTGCGGCCTGTTGTTCTATAGCTACCATCATCTTTTGAATTTCAACTTTTGCAGATTCAACGGTATTAATCTGTTTTCTTAAGGCATTTATCTGATTATCCTTATCTAACATTTGTTTTTGAAGTTGTGAATATTGTTGAGCAAGTGTAGGATCAATAATGTTTACGTCTTCATTTAATATTTGCGAATTATCGATAAATTCTGTTACTTTTTTCATATTAATAATTAAATATTTTATATTGTTCAAATTCTTTATAATCGGAATAAAGATAACCACTAATTTTTGGTTTGCTATCTATATATTTTTGTATTTCTTCTTTTGGAATATTATTATTTCCACAACTTATGGATCCAGCCATTATTTTTCTTGGTGCAAAATCTAGAGATGTTAAATTATTATTGGCTATATAAAACCCGCCGGTTACTATCTTAGGTGAACCTTTCAGAGTTGTCAATCCACAGTGTTCAAAATTTACATTTCCATCTATTTTATGAAACTGGATATAATCTGGAAGATTCCCAAATCCATCTGGAAGAGTAATAGATGTTCCTACATCTATACTTAAATCATCTCTAAGTGTATATTTATTTAATTGCAAACCGTAGTCATCTTCCAACCACTTTTTTATAAGTGTTATTTTTCCGACACCAATATTTGATAATTTATCATTACTTTTGGTAAATGATTCATACACGTTTGGTTTGTAATTTTCAAAAAACCCATTTATAAAACTCCTTCCACTTATTTCTCTTCCTCCAAATGTTATTGTACCACCAATATATGGTTTTCTATTTGCAAATAAGGCTATTTCAATCATTTTTAATTCATTATATTCAATTGAAAAATCACCACCAACAAACATAGGTGCAAAATCTAATGTTTTCATCTTATTATAATTACAAAAATAATCTCCAGTTACGCGGACAGGTCCACCTCGCAGTGTTGTTAAGTCGGAATTAGTACATGAAAATGAACCGTAAATATTTCTAAATTGAATAAATTCTGGAAGGTTTCCAGCAAAATCTCTAATAAAAATATCGCCAGATGCATCTATAGAAAAATCATCATTTATTATAAATATATCTATACGTTTTTCTGTATAATTATCTAATAACCACTTATATACAATTTCCCTTTTACCTAAACCTAAATTAGATAATTTATCCTTGTCTCCTCTTATAAATGTGTGTTCTATAGATTCCTTGATTAATTTCATCGTTTATTAGGTACCCATATTTTATATTCTTCAATAATGTTGTAGTAAAAATTCTTTATAGCCTGAGGTACTAATGTGTTAAATGAACTTGCATCAGAATCCTCTATACTTCTTAACGCCATTAACCTATCTGTGTTATCTAACTCTCCTATGTTAAAATCCTTATCAACATTTATTCTATGACCCATCATCTCCTCTTCAAAATAAAGTTGTAACATAAGATCAGATTTTTTATCAATGTCAGTTATTATCACAATTGGTTCATAATCAGGTCTACAATATTCAAAAATCTCCTTTAGATTCCAAGAATCCAACATGATATTAAAAGGAACGGTTTCCTTATTAAAATTACAAATGGCAGACATTTGAGATTTAACAAGTTCATCACTTAAAATAAAATCAGTGCCAATCATCTTGTATTTATTACTTATAGCGGCGATGATAACTGGAACATTCCATTTATCTATGATCTTATTGATGTTTTCCATTTGAGCATTGGAAAATGGTCTATATGTTGTGAGATAGATAGCACATTTTGTCTTTCCTTTTGTAATATCCCTAGCCTTAGGTTCAAATGCAACCTGTATTGATGATATAACTCTCATATTATCAACATCAGTGTATTCTCTTCTATTTATTGCATCAACAACAACGTTATCATTTTCCTTTTCCTTGTCCATCTCCTTGTTAAGATCAACAGAAACTTCAGGTTCGTCAGCTTCATTCAATATTTCAGGTTCGATATCGAAATTGTTAATTGCGGTGTTTATCAAATATACATACGTATTAAATTTCTCTATCATACTTTCATTTAACAAACCGTAAGGCTTCTTGTTTTTTCTAAATGAAGAAAGTATCACCTTGTATAGGCCCTCATATATCTTTCCTTTTGATAGAATGGTCAAAGTTTCTTTGTTGTTTATGAACTTTTTATTCAATTCTCCTGCGTAGCCATACTGTCTTGGTGTTAAATACTTTAATTCAATGGATTCATTTAGATTGTTTTTTGCACAATATTTATTGAAGATGTCGTTTATTATTGAAATATACGCTGTTTCCTTATTTACATTGGAAGGCAGAGCAAGAGAATATTCATTTAGAAAATTTATAACACTCATCAGAGTAAGATCATAAAAATCTCTTGGGACAGTTATGTGTTCGTACGCCTCATTTAAAATATCGAACTCATATGAAATAACTTGAAAAAGTTTATCCTTTGATTTGATTATGATGCCTTCAATTATGTCTTGTTTAGAATATGGTGAATTAATGGTTCCTGTTAATATATGAGAAAAATTAGTTGCAGTATCTTCATAATCATCCATGAATGTTTTATTATCATATGCTATCAGTTTCGATATCTGATCTTGTGATAGTTTTCCTTTGAATATGATAGGAGGCATTCCAATACATAAATTTCCTGCCCATTCAGTGACCATATCATAGTCCAAACATTCAGGTTTTGCACCATTTTTACATGTTATATCAGTAAGGATGTACTTTGGAATATTCATGTATGGTATCCTCAGAGGTCTTTCATTTGGTGTGTAATATAGCCCAAATCTCATGTTTTCTGGTACATTCGCATTTTCTATCAAGATTGAAAGTTCAGTGATAGAATCTTCGTAGATATCGGTAAGTGTTCGAGATACCAAATCAATGGGTGTATTATCCTTCTTATAGAAGTTTATAGTATCCCCAACTCTTTCAAAAAGAATACGGTATGTATCGATTTTTTCTGTGATGATAACTTCCTCCGATAGTATTTTTTGGACTGCAGTCAATCCTAATTTTTCTATCGATTCATTGATTGTATTTAAACTCATATCCTTATTATTTAAAACTTTATTTATATATCTGAAGATGATAGTCCTTGTATTTTATATAGGTTTGAAGCCGTTAAGTTCTTATTCGAGATATATAGAATAAAATACATTTAATGAGAGCTAAAATGGTTAATGAAGGATTTAAACAAGGAGAAAATTCTCTGGCAACGTTGGGTGTAGGAAAATACAAAAAGATAAAGGACAAATTAGATAAAATGTATAATGATCATATGTATTTAACATATAAGATAATTGATCTCGATCACATAGAAATATTTGTAAAAAAGGAATATCTTGATAATATGCAAGATAAATGGAGATTAGAAAATCTAAAATATATCATGAAATATGTTGAATATCCGAAATATTTTACAAATGAATATAAGGATAGTTATACTTCCCATGGTTATGAATTAAATACTCATGATTTAAGCGTGTTTGAAAATATAGTGTATTTTAGAGATTCACCAAAAGATGATACACATAAACAAAAGAGAGTTTTCGATATAGGTAAATTTGGAGACCCTGGTATTGATGAGTTAGGTAAAACAATAGAAGAGGCTTTGCAATCTCATTATGAACCTGTATGGGGATTCGAATTAATTGAAACTATAGGAAATAAAACTAGCCCTAATACTTAATATAATCCGATATGTTTTTTATCTCACTTGTGTCACCATAATATAAAGCCGAAATCAATATCATAATTGATAAATTTCCATATTGTCCTAAAAGATCTATCCATTTATCAGCGTCTAAGTGATATGATTTACCTCCATCACATTCAATGTAAACATAATCCTTTGATTCTTTTCCACTAAAATTACTACCTGGACCTATTTCAAAATAGGATACAAAATGTATATTTTTATCATCAGAAAATAAAAAATCAAATGTATAATTTTCTTCAGTCATAAAAATATGCATTGTTTTTATTGTAATCCCACCTTTTAATTTATAATCTATAATCTCTCTTTTTAAAATTGGAGCGTATTCCAACTCCTGCGGATCTTCAAAAATATTACGTATTTTTATATATGACGGTGATAAATTTAATAAATTCTCTAAATTATCAGCATCTAATGCATAAGGACAATATACATCTATAGTTCCATCTTCATTATCATCAAATTCTGTGATTGCCATATCATCCAAATATGCTTTTGTAGCTGCTATTTTACCTACACCAAGTGATGATAATTTATCATTGCTTTCACTTCTCGTAAATGTTTGATTTAAACTTTCCTTTACTAATTTCATTTAGATTGATTTTTTGAATATATTTTACCACCTAATACTATACTATTTTTATAAAATTTTATTTCTGATGCTGATAAATTATTGGTTCCTAACCAAATATCACCACTTACTGATTTGGGTGCGTATTTCAATGATTTTAACAAATTATCCTGTATACTAAAATCCCCTTCTATGATTTTTGGAGACCCCTTTAAAGAAGTTAATAAATTATTTTGACAAAAAAGACTTATTAACATACCGTCTTTATTCATAGGACAATATTCCAAATCACGTAAGTTATTATGATCACAAAAAAGAGAGGTTACATCTTTTGACACTCCTTTTAATGATGTCAATAAATTTTCAGAACAATTATATACGCCACGTACTGATGTTGGTCCTCCTTCTAAAGATTTTAATTCATTTCCTATGCACGAAAAACTCCAACATTGTTTAATTAAACCATTTAATGTTTTAATTCCAGTTTCAGAACAATTAAAATATCCTTTAACTATCCCAAAATGAATATATTCAGGAATAATTTTTTGATAAAGATTAATAGTACCTATGACATCAATTGTATAATCATCATTGATTGTATAATTTTTAAGATCTATCTTTTCAACCCATTCCTTTATGAGTTGAATTTTACCAATACCTAATGATGAAAGTTTGTCTGAACCAGAACGAACAAATCCTTCATATAATGTTTCTCTTATAAATTTCATATATCTTTAGTTATGTATAAAATATGTTTAAATTTATCAACTTCTTCTGTTGGGATATTGTTTCCTTCACAATCAAGATATCCTTTTACGAAAGTAGGACCATATTCTAATGATGTTAATTTATTTGTCTGACATTTATAGTTTACAATTACTTCTTTTGGACATCCTCTTAATGTTTTCAATTCACAACGGTTACAATTAAAATATCCATAAACTTTATTAAATTGAATATATGAAGGCAGTTCACCGATATTATCCGGAAATACTAGATTAGACATACTATTTATAGTTAGATCATCATTTATAACCAAATCTGCAATAAATGTTACTTCTTCTTTGCATTTTTTATAAAATAATTCTATCCACTTTTTAATCATGTCTATTTTACCAACACCAATCGATGATAGTTTATCTTCATTTCTTGTAAATGTTTGATTTAAACTTTCCTTTACTATTTTCATTTATGTAGTTTTTTTAATAAATCTAGAATTTCATTTTTTGGTATGCTTGTCTTACTACATATTAAATTTCCTATAACTTTTTTCGGTCCATATTTTAAAGAAGATAAGCTAGGGTTATCACAACAAATATAATCACCAACAACAAATTTTGGCGCACCTTTCAATGATGTAATATTTGATTTGCGACAATTAAAATCATCTCCACATTTATTAAATTGTATAAAATCTGGAAAATCACCAAAATCATCAGGTAGCATTAAAGAATTTTTAGTATCTAAAGTAAAATCATCATTTATTGTTATTTCCGAAATAACAACTCTTTGAATATATTGTTCATACTTTAATTCTTCTATCCATCTTTTTATCAATACAATCTTTCCTACCCCGACTGATGACAATTTATCTTCAGATCTTTCAAATCCTTCATTGATATGTTCCTTTACTAATTTCATTCTTTAAGTAAATTTTTTATGTAATTGTATTTTTCTTCATTATTGATATCATTATTATCACATTCAAATCTTCCATTAATAACTATTGGCGCAAATTTTAAAGATGTTAAATGATTGTTATTACAAAAAAATGAACCTTCAATAAACCTCGGACATCCTCTTAATGTTGTCAAATCACAATTACATACATTAAAATTTCCATTAACTCTATTGAATTGTATATATGTTGGTAGGTTCCCACAATTATCAGGCAGACCAAAATCACCATCTATATCTATTGTTAGATCATCATTTATATTGAATTCTGGGGGAAACAGCGAATTTACACTATATAATTCTTTAATTTCATCTATCCAATTTTCTATCATTTTTCTTTTCCCTACATCTAATGAATTCAATTTATCCTCATGTTTAACAAACCCTTCATCTATATTGATTCTTTCTTCATCAGCACCTAATTTTTTTTTAAATCTTTCAATTTCCTTAATACTTAGTTCATAATTATTACTACATGTAAAACACCCGCCTATAAAATCTGGACCAAATTCAAGAGAGGTCAACCTATTAAAATCACATATGTAATCCTTATTAACCCACCTCGGGCATCCTCTTAATGTAGTTAGTTCAGAACCCTTACAATTAAAATGACCACCTACTTTATTAAACTGAATATACTCTGGCATATCACCAAAATTATCTGGAATAAATAGGTTGTAATGAACATCTAATGTGTTATCAGGATTTAAGGTGATATTTGGTGCATCTATTCTATCTTCGTCACATTTTTTTCTAAGGTTTTCTATCCATTTCTTTATCAGAGCAGTCCTCCCTATGTTTAACGAAGATAGCTTATCACTATTTTTAATAAATTCTTCTGATATATTATTTTCTGCGTTCTTAGTAATATTTAGTTTTTCTTTAAATTTACGTATTTCACTACCACTTAATCTATTAGACCCACATAAAAAAGATGTCATAACATATATTGGTCCAAATTCTAAAGATGTTAGATGATTGTTATCACATATATAATCTCCGTGTACAATTTTTGGACATCCTCTAAGTGTAGTTAAATCACATTCAACACAATTAAATGTTTTGCCAACCTCATTAAATTGAATATAATCCGGGAGATCACCACAACCATTTGGCAAAAATAAATTACCTATAACATTTAATGTAAAATCACCATTAATAATTATATCAGGTGAATCTATATTTGTATCATCACATTTTTCTAATAATTCTTCAATCCATAATTTTATTTGGTGAACCTTGCCAACACCCAAAGATGATAATTTATCTTCAGATTTAGAAAAAACTTCATTAATATATTCCTTAACTAATTTCATTATTATATAATATTTTTCTTTTATATTCGTCAACCTCATCTTTATCCAATAAACAGTTATCACCACAACTAAAATGACTGCTTACATGTGTTGGTGCGTAATCTAGGTTTTTTAATTTATTAAAACTACAATCATAATATCCTCCAACTTTTTTTGGACATCCTCTAAGTGTAGTCATATCACAATTAACACAATTAAAATCGCCGGCGACTATATTAAATTGAATAAAACTTGGTAAATTACCGAAGTTACCAGGCAAATATAGATGACTATCAACATCTATCGTTAAATCTTTGTTTATTTCATATCTTGGAGGGATTATTGTATCATTTAAACACATTCTAGATAGATTTGTCATCCATTCTTTAATTTGTGATTTTTTACCAACTCCTAAAGATGTTAATTTATCCTCTGATTTAGAAAAAATTTCGTTGATATGTTCCTTTACTATCTTCATATAATTATATATCACAAAAAAACAAGGGTAAGAAATCTTTCGATAACCTACCCATTGTTCATATTATTCATTTGTTCATTTTTTTTAGAACACCACCTCAAGATGAACACCTACTATATTCGCATTCAACACAATGCTCACATCCTTCCTCTCTTACAAGTGTTCCACCACATTTTGGACATTTATCTACGCTATTTTCGACAGCAACATATTTACTTAGCATTCTTCTACATACTGAGCTAAAACTTGAAATTGTTTCATCCACCTTTTTAGACACCTCAATTATATATTTCAAACCAACGCCATGTCTCAATAACATAGATAAAAATATCGTATGTGCTCTGGCTGTTATGTTGTCAACAGATAATTGAAGATTATCAATGTTTCCACAAGAAGATTCAAATTTATAGCAGCCTTTCCCCATTTTGATTATTTTACCTTTACAATTATCCAATATGGTTGGATTTTCAAATGCAAATATTTCATATGGTTTATTTTCCAAAAGACCAACTATAACTGCATATTTTTTACCTTGGCTTGTAGCAATATAGTAATCTGCGATTAATACCTTAGGTCTTTTTGGGGCGCTATGTTCAACAAACTCTGTTTTTTCCTCCTTTTTCGTATCTGATATTAAAACACCTGACCTAGATCCTTCACGGTATATTGTACATCCTTTACATCCTGCTTGCCAGGCTTCATAGTAAATATTATCAACCTCTTCTAATGTTGCAGTTTCTGGTAGATTATGGGTAATTGAAATTGCGTGATCTACCCATTTTTGAATTCTACCTTGCATTTTGATTTTTTCATGATAATCTATGTCATGAGATTCTGAATGTGCCCATGGAGATGATTCTATTAGTTTATCAAATTCGGTCGGGGACAATTTAGATAAAAATGTTTTTGCACCATTAAATGTAAATTTAGGTGTTGTAATAACACACCAATTGACGAATTCCGGGTGGATAACATTATATTCCTCCCATGAATCTCCTACTTCATCAACAAAATCAATCCTTGTATTTTTATCATTAGGGTTGATTTTTTTGCGACGCCTGTAATAAATTTTAAAAACTGGTTCTACGCCTGATGTAACTCCAGCTTCAATTGATAGGGAACCAGTAGGAGCAATTGATAATAATCCAATATTTCTACGTCCAAATGTTACATAGTCATGTAATTCCTGTGGATTAAAATTTTCAAGTATCCTTTTAATGAAAGGATTATTCTTTTCAGCTTCGAGATTCCAAATAGGAAAACAACCACGTTCCTTTGCTAATTGGACTGTTTCCTTATAGCAACTCGCTGCAATTAATTTAAAAACTTCCTCGGTAAAATCAGTCGCTTCAGGTGTACCATATCGTAAACCTAACTTTGCAAGCATATCTCCTAAACCCAATTCGCCGATACCTGTACGTCTACCATTTTGAAGAACTCTTAAAACTTTATTCCATAAATTTAATTCAACCTGTTTATATTCAATATCTTCAGGATCATCATGAATTTTTTGGATGATTGTTTTAATCTTACCTTCCTCAAGAGTTACAATATCGTCCATCGCACGTTGTGCAAATCTGGCTGTTTTAATCAAGCCTTCAGTATCAAGTTTAGCTTCTGAAGTATATGGAAAAAGAACAAATTCAGCTAAATTAATTGAAGCCAACCTACATGAATCGTGAGAACTAAGAATAACTTCGCCACAAGGATTAACTCCCATTGAATTAAACCCTTTATCTGCATAGCAATCTGCTGGTGATTCTCTTATTACTGTATCCCAAAACAATGCTCCAGGTTCCGCATTCTTATGTGCTTGTTTTATGAATTGTTTCCATAAATCCTTGGCCATTATTTTCTTGGTATATGTTTTACCGTCCTTTAATAATTTATTTAACGGTTGTTGGTCAACAAATGGAGGTGGAGTTTTTTGTACAGGCCAGTGTAAATTATACTCTTCATTGTTCTTGGCAGCTTTCATAAATTCATCTGTGAATTTTATAGATATATTAGCACCAGTTATCTTTTTAGTATTATCCTTAACCATTAAGAATTGT
>Ga0302292_1001516_pt1 | contig 14867 bp, 17 predicted proteins | sample III_Fen_N2_1_FD_194553 | JGI IMG/M metagenome (GOLD analysis project Ga0302292, IMG submission 194553) | Peat permafrost microbial communities from Stordalen Mire near Abisko, Sweden - III_Fen_N2_1 | ecosystem: Environmental > Terrestrial > Soil > Wetlands > Permafrost | place: Sweden: Abisko...
GCTTTAAAAATAAATGTTCCAGTTTTATTCATTGTCGCACCTACAACTACATCACCTTTTGTTTTATCAGAGGGAATACTCTCACCTGTAATCATAGATTCATCAATCGATGAATCTCCTTCAATAATAATTCCATCAACAGGTATTTTTTCACCAGGCCGAACACGAATTATATCTCCGATAATTACTTCACTTATAGGTAAATCTATTTCTTTGTCATCACGTATTACTCTGGCAGTTTTTGCTTGAAGACCAATAAGCTTTTTAATAGCTTCTGATGTTCCAGCTTTGGCTTTCGCTTCAAAATAACGTCCTAATAGAATGAGACCAATAATTATTGCTGTTGTATCAAAATAGGGCATAGGTTCAATACCAATTTTCATTACTATTTGAGGAAAGACAGTTACAAAAACAGAATACCCAAATGCAACTGTAGTACCAATGACAACTAAGGTATCCATATTTGCTGTTCTATGTTTAATAGCTCTAATAGCTGCTCTATAGAAAGCAAAGCCAGCCCAAAACTGTACAGGAGTTGCTAGTAAAAATTGTACCCAAAAATTCCGTAGAATCATCGGTGATGTATTTATAAGACCAGGAAAGCTACCCCACAAAATTAAAGCTCCTAAAATAAGACTAATAAATACTTTATTTCTTAAATCACGAAGTTCTTTCTGTTTTTCTTTTTGTTCTTGGTCTTCTGTTTTTATTTCATCACTAGTTATAGCTTGATAGCCAGCATTAGAAACAGCTCCATATAATTTATCCTCAGTAACTTTTGCTGGATCATATTTTACTGTAGCTTGTTCTGTTGCGAGGTTAACAGTAGCATCTAAAACGCCATCAACTTTTTTAAGTGAATTTTCTATTATTGCAACACATGATGCACAATGCATTCCTTTAACTCCAAATGTTTTTTTATTTTGTTCCATAATTATTATTTGACTATTATTTTTCCATGATACATACCCATACCACATGTATAAACAAATTCTCCACTTTTCTTTGGATTAATTTCAATAACCACTTTTTGATTAAGAGGTAATTGTTTACGAATTTTAAAATCTCCAAGCACTACTTCTTCAAGACATGTAGTAGGATCTGTACGAGTGAAATTAAGTTTAGTAGTTTTATTTTTATCTATAGAGATAACTTCAGGGGAGTAGCCGCCATCAACCGTTATATTAACTTCATCAGAAACTTTAACCCCTTTGTCATTTTTTGAAAGAAAAAACCAATATGTAAATATTATTCCTAGAGTACTTACTAAAATAACAATTATTTGATCTAGTGTCATATGATTGATTATATTAAATTAATAAAATTACTTTCTCTTAAGTCCATAAACTTTTAACATTTCTTTAGTAGCTTTTTCTGTTTGGCCTTTTTGAATTTGATGAACCAAACATGTGCCTAAATGATTTTCCATTAAAACATTCTCAATCCCAGAGAGAGCTTGTTTAACAGCAGAGGTTTGAGTAATAATATCTATACAATAAGTATCTTTTTCTACCATCTCTTGTAATCCACGAATTTGGCCTTCTATGATTTTAAGGCGACGTATTAATTTTTCTTTATCTTTATGCATGGTCGTATGATATACCCCCATAGGGTATATGTCAAACTTTTCTTTTTAATATGTATATTATAGCGTTATCTTAAAAAGAATAAATAATCATAAATATATAGCCAAATAAAGGGTTTTATAGAACACATATTGTATATTGACAAGTTCTTTTAAAAGTGATATAATGTACTTAAGACGTTGAGGATTTATTAGTTGGTTTGAAGAGAAGATATTTATTGTCTTTTGTTCAAACCAACTAATCTATAATCATTAAATTGTTCATTATGAAAACAAAAATTGAAACCTTTGATTACGTAGCTATAGCTGCTGTAATCGTATGTATAATATTATCTATTCATTATATCTCTTGTGGTATTTTTACCACTGAAATAATTATGAAAATGATAATTATCACTTTTATATTTTTCATATCAAAAAGTAGAGTAATAAAATTTATTAAACATTTTGAAAATGTTTAATAAGTACAAATAAAAAATAACGTAATTTGCAAAGCAAATTACGTTATTATTTTTTTTAAATCAGTAGTATTGACATATGGTATTAAAGGTTATATAATATAACGAAATATTTGGTAATTTATTAGTTAGTTTGAATAGAAGATATTTTATTGTCTTTTGCTCAAACTAACTAATTAATAATTCAATTTAATATTGTTCATTATGAAAACAAAAAACTTTTTTATTAAAATGAGTGTAAAAACTTTTTTTATCATTGCTTTTGACATGATATTGTCATTAGTCATGATACTATCAATTTGTTTCTTTGCTTGTGTCAAATAAGAAAGTCTGAGTATAAATAATTTGTTTTTAGCCATCGCATCTTTATTCTTGAGTGTTTTACTCGCAAAAGTTTTTGGAACTTTCAAAAGAATAAATATGATATTGGGGCAAAATTATCAGCCTCACAGATTGTAAAATTAGGATAAATCCTAATAAATATAAAATAAATAGCGTGATTTGCAAAGCAAATCACGCTATTTTATGTTATGATAGTCATATGAATACAAAAGAATTAGGTATTTTATATATTGTTGCAACTCCTATTGGAAATTTAGAAGATATTACTCTTCGCGCCCTTCGAATACTTAAAGAAGTAGATGTTGTTTTATGTGAAGATACCAGAACAACTAAAACTCTATTAAATAAATATGATATTCATACAAAAACGATAAGTTACAATGCTCATAGTACAAACGCCAAAGAGTCTGTCATTATAGAAATGTTAAAGGAAGGAAAGAATCTTGCTTTAGTCTCTGACGCTGGAACGCCAACTATATCTGATCCAGGAGTTCTTCTTGTTTCAAATGTTCGTAAAGAATTCGGAAATGATATTTCTATTGTTCCAATACCAGGACCAAGTGCTTTAATCTCTGCACTTTGTGCGAGTGGTATATCATCTGCTGAGTTTATATTTTTAGGTTTTTTACCGCATAAAAAAGGAAGGGAAACATTATTTAAAGAAATAGCAGCTTCAAAAAGAGTTAACGTTTTTTATGAATCAACTCATCGAATATTAAAAACTCTGGCATCTCTTGATTTATATACTCCAGAATCTCATGTTGTTGTAGCTCGTGAACTAACAAAAAAATTTGAAGAATTTGTCTCAGGTAAACCAGCCGAAATACTTGAATATTTTACAAAAAATACAGATAAACAAAGAGGGGAATTTGTTGTTATTGTGGAGCCTAAATAAATGCTGTATAATAGCGAAATGAGAAAAGAAAAAACATTACTTATTATTGGTATATGGATTGCGATTTTACCGTTCTTAGGATTTCCTGATACTTGGCGTAAAATATTCTTTATAATTACTGGTTTTATGGTTATTTATCTTGCGTATTTATATTATCAACAATCTAAAGATCTTATTTCTAAGAGTGAGAATACAAGTAAAACATTTATAGATAATATCGGTAGTGAAAAATAACAAATAATTTGTGTCTAAAAAAAATATAAAAAGAGTTTTAATTGCTAGTTTAATACTTATAGTATGTGTTTTTTTAGTTTGGTATTTTGTATCTTCTTTTTTAAACAAAATAGAATATATAAATTCTCCTGAAGTGACAGTAAATGGACAAGAATTAAATAGTCCAAAAGTTGAAAATATTCCAACTCAAACTACAGACCCATTAGCTGAGATACCAGTTACACACATTAAAACGCCAGAACATGTTAAAGCTGCCTATGTTTCAGGTTGGGTTGCAGGATCAAAAAAATATCTTGATCCAGTTGTTAGTATAATAGATACAACGGAACTTAATTCAATCGTTATTGATGTAAAAGATTCAACTGGACGTATAAGTTTTGCTGTTTCTGATCCAGAGTTAAAAAAATATGGAGCTTATGAAAAACGTATTCCAGATATTAGAGCATTAACTACATTATTACACCAAAAAAATATTTATATTATTGGACGTGTTTCTGTCTTTCAAGATCCATTTTTAACAAAACTTAAACCAGAGTGGTCTATAACAAGAAAAAGTGATGGAAAAGTTTGGAAAGATCGCAAGGGTTTATCATTTTTAGATCCAGCTAATATTGAAGTTAGAAAATATGTGGTGGCAGTGGCATTAGATGCATACAAAGAAGGGTTTGATGAAATTAATTTCGATTATATTAGATATCCATCAGATGGAAATATAAAAGATATTAATTATCGTTTAGTTGATGGTAAGACAAGAGCTGATAACATAGAAGATTTTTTCAAATATCTTTCAACAGAAGTTAAGAAAGTGGAAAATATTCCAATTTCAGCCGATTTGTTTGGTTTAACAACAGAATCAAATGATGATATGGGAATAGGTCAAGTTTGGGAAAAAGCACTGCCTTACTTTGATTATCTTTGTCCAATGGTATATCCATCTCATTATCCACCCGGTCAACTTGGATATAAAAATCCAAGCTTACATCCTTATGAAATTGTGAATACAGCACTAATAGGAGCTGTTACTAAAACAAATAAAGTCGGTGGAAGTATAAGTAAAATTCGTCCATGGTTACAAGATTTTAATTTAGGGGCAATTTATACTAAAGATATGATTACGGCTCAAATGAAAGCTGTCTATGATAATGGACTAAATTCATGGATGTTATGGGATCCAGCAAACAAATATACACCAAGTGCATTAAAACTTGAAACTATATAATAATTTTGTAATAATAAAATATATATGAAAATAAACATAAGAAGAAAATTAAAAATATTAGCATATATAATAGCAGGCTTTCTGATTTTAGGAGGAATTTTCTTCTTAGGAACTTATGTTGGATATTCACGTAGACCAGAAATTGAAAAAGTACTTTCTGTTGTAAATAAAGAATCACAAGTTCAAACAACTGCTGATTTTGATGCATTTTGGAAAGCATGGAATATTTTAAATGAAAAATCTATTTATTCTAAAAAAGTTACCGATCAGGATCGTGTTTGGGGAGCAATATCAGGAATGGCTTCATCGTTGGGTGATCCATATACTGTATTTTTTCCACCAGAAGAAAATAAATTGTTTAATGCAGAGATAGCTGGTTCATTTGAAGGCATAGGAGCAGAAATTGGAATTAAAGATAAAGTCTTGGCTGTTATTGCTCCATTAAAAGATACTCCAGCATGGAAAGCTGGATTAAAGGCAGGAGATAAAATTTTAAAAATAGATTCTACTGTTACAAATGATTTAACTGTTGATAAAGCTCTTAATTTAATTCGTGGAGCTCACGGTACAGTAGTAACCTTAACTATTCTTCGTGATGGAGAAAAGGAGACTCGAGAAATTAAAATTACTAGAGATAAGATTGAAATTCCTACTATAGACACAGAACTTCGTCCTGATAATATTTTTGTAATTAAATTTTATAGTTTTACTGCTAACTCTGCTAGTTTGTTTAGAGACGCTCTTCAAAAATTTATTGATTCTGGTTCTCATAAACTTGTGCTTGATATGAGAGGTAATCCAGGTGGATACTTGGATGCAGCTGTAAATATTGGTTCATGGTTTATTGATGAAGGTAAAGTTATTGTTAGTGAAGACTTTGAAGGAAATGCTAAAAAAGTAGATTATCGTAGTCATGGACCAAGAGTATTTAATGATAAACTTCAATTTGTCGTATTAGTTGATGGAGGTTCTGCTTCAGCTTCTGAAATTCTTGCTGGAGCTTTACAAGAATATAAAATTGCAACATTAGTAGGTGAAAAAACTTTTGGTAAAGGATCAGTTCAGGAATTAGTAAATATTACAGATACAACATCGTTAAAAGTAACTGTTGCTAAATGGATTACTCCAAATGGTAAATCTATTTCTTTACAAGGACTTGAACCAGATGTCGTTGTACCTTTTACTCAAAAAGATGCAGATGCTAAAAAAGATCCACAAATGGATAAAGCTGTCGAAATATTAAAAGCTAAACAATAAAAATATTTATGAAAGTTATTTTACTTACAGACATTCCAAAGGTTGGCAATAAATATGATGTAAAAGATTTTAAAGAAGGATATGCTCAAAATGTTCTTCTCTCAAAGGGATTAGCTGAGATTGCAACACCTCAAGCCTTGGGACGTCTAGCTGCCAGACGTGCACAAATAGATAAAGCAAAAGAAGAAGAAATGAAAGCTTTTAATGAATTAATATCTTCTGTTAATAATAAAGTTATCACTATTAAAGTTAAATCAAACGAAAAGGGTCATTTATTTAAAGCTGTCAGTCCTCGTGATGTTGTAGAAGCTATTAAGCAATCATCTGGTGTGGATGTAGATGAGGATACTCTAGTTATGGAACATATTAAAGAACTTGGAACTTATAGTATTTTAATAAAAAAAGGTGATAAAAAAGGTAAATGTCAGATAGTAGTAGAATAATTAAAAATTTAAAATATAAATAAAAAAATGGAGTCAAATGACTCCATTTTTTTATTTATATTTTTGAAATTTCGGTTCCAATATCTGTGTCTTTGATTTCATATCCTAATGATTTTATTTTATCTCGAAGTTCATCACTTTTTTTCCAGTCTTTATCAAGTCTTGATTGTTCACGTTCTTTTGAAAGTTTTTCAATCTCTTCTGGAATGATATCTTCTTGTATTTTGTCTAATCCAAAACCTAAAACTTTATCAAAATTAAGAAGTGTAGCCTTTTTATCTTCATTTGTTATTTTAGTATCTTTTACTAATTCCCATAATAAAGATATTGCAATCGATGTATTTAAATCATCGTCCATAGCTTCTTTAAATTTAGAAATATATTCTTCATTTACATTGCCGATAGATTCTCCGAGACTTTTATATATATTATAAAGTTTAAATAAAGCAGTTTGTGAACCTAAAACTCCATCCATTGTAAAATTTATTTTAGTTCTGTAATGACCAGTATAAAGCCAATAACGATATGCAAGGGGATTAATACCTTTTTCCATTATATCTCTTAATGTATAAAAATTACCTAAAGATTTTGACATCTTTTTCCCATCTACGAGTAAATGTTCATTATGCATCCAATATTTAACAAAAGATTTTCCTGTTGAACATTCAGATTGAGCTATTTCATTTTCATGATGAGGAAACATGAGATCTACTCCTCCAGTATGAATATCAAAACTCTCTCCGAGTTTATCCATGCTCATAGCAGAACATTCTATATGCCAACCAGGGCGTCCTTTACCTAAACTTGTTTCCCAAAAAACTTCACCATCATTTTCGTCGTATGCTTTCCATAATGCAAAATCTTGCGCATTTTCTTTTTCATATTCATCTTTTTTTAATCTACCTTCAGCATTTTCTTTTAAATCATTAAGATTAAAATGAGAGAGTTTGCCGTATTCTTTGTCTTTGTGAATATTAAAATAAACAGAGCCGTCTGGAGTTTTATATGCATAACCTTTTTCTAATAGAGTTTCAATTATTTTAACCATCTGAGGTATATATTCTGTAGCCTTAGTATAAATACTTGCAGGTATTATATTTAAAGAATCTCGATCTTTAAAAAGTGCTTCTGTGTAGAATTCTGTAAATTCTTTTAAGCTTTTATTTTCTTTTTGTGATTCACGAATAGTTTTATCGTCTACGTCTGTAATATTCATTACATGATTAACTTCATATCCACTATATTTTAAATATCTCTTCAACATATCAGAAAAAACATAGGCACGATAATTACCAATGTGTGCATAATTATAAACGGTTGGGCCACAGGTATATAAACCAACAATAGCCGCATTTGTAGGTTCAAATTGCTCTTTTTGACGAGTTAAAGAATTAAATATATTTAGAGCCATTTCTTTGTTTTTATATAAATAAAAGCCAATAAACTAGATACAAACATCAGACCTAAAATTATATAATACTGGCTACCATCTTCAATCTTTAAAAATCTACTATTGATAACAAAAATGTTTGAGATAACTGCTATTGGAGAAATAAGGAAAGTAATAATTGTTAAGACCTTCATTGTTTCTTTTGTTTTATTTGCGAGAAGAGAGTCGTTTGTATCACGTAAATCATCTAATATTTCTTTATGCCCATCGAGTATTGTTTGTGTTTTATTATATTCACTTATTATTGATTCACTATAAAATCCGAATTTTTCGCCAAAGAATTTTCTAGTTGCGGAATCAAATGAATTTAAAACTTCTTTGTGGAATCGAAGAGATTGTCTGAAATCAAGTAAGGTACGATTAATATTTGAAATCTTTGCAACCATTTCTCCTTCTTTACCTTCAAATATTTTATTCTCAACTTCTTTCATAAATGAATTTATACTATGTAGCTGACGACGAGAATTAACATATAAATTTTTCATCAAATTAAAGAAAAGAAAACTAGCATTATCAATTTCTAAATTTCTTTCAAGTATAGTATCAACTTCGAAAGTTTTTGAAAATTCATGAATTGCTTCAACAAACTCATAGTGAGTAGTTATTATAAAATCTTTACCAACAATGAAATCTATTTCCTGATCTAACCCCTCATTGTTTTTGTGAGATACTTGAGGAAAATGCAAAACAAGATAAATAAAGGCGGGATATAATTCAACTTTGGATTGAATTGTTTTCGTATGTAATTGTTCTCCTATTAAAACTGGAATAGAATGTTCTTCCATGATGTGGATTATTTCTTCTTCTGTAGGAGATTCAAGATCAACCCATGTCAAACCTTTATATGTGTATTTTGATATCATTGGTTAATTATACAGCCTGACTTGCATTTTTCAAAACTTTTGTGTATTATATAGTCTGTGGAAAACCAATAGATTAAAGGATTTCCCAAAATGAAAAAATATATGCCTAAAGTTTCAAAAACAACAAAAAAAGTAGCCGCAGATAGTACAGAATTCGCTGTAATTTTTACAGGTGGAAAGCAATATAAAGTTGCTGTTGGTGATGTTCTTAAGATTGAAAAGCTAGATGGAGAATATACACTAGGAGACAAAATTGTTTTTGATAAAGTATTACTTGTAGACAATGGTGTAGATACTACAATTGGAGCTCCTTACATAAAGGGTGCAAGTGTAGAATCATTATTTCAAAAAGCAGGTAAAGGTAAAACAGTTAAAGTTGTTAAATACAAACAAAAAAGCCGTTATATAAAGAGAAACGGTCACCGTCAACCTTATATAGAAGTTAAAATTTCAGCAATCAAATAAATATTATAATAAAACTCCTCAACATTATGTTGAGGAGTTTTATATTTTTATTAGGATCTATTTTTTAATGCATTTTTTATTGTTTCAGAATCAGAGTACTCAAGTTCAGTACCAGTAGAAAGTCCTCGTCCTAAAGAAACAATTTTTATATTATATTTTTTTTCAAGAGGGAATAATATTTCCTTTAAATACATATCTGTATGTTCACCTTGAGAGTTTAATGATAGTGCAATTATTACTTCTTTTAATTCATCTTTTTTAGCACGCTCTTCTATTCTAGAAGTTAATTCTTTTATACGAATAAAGTTTGGAGTGTCTTTTGTTACTATTGGAACAAGACCACCTAAAATAAAATACATTCCATTATAATTTTTACTTCTTTTTATATTTTCATAATCTGCATCTTTTTCAACAATAAGAAGAGAGCTTTTATTTGTTTTAGGATTACTACAAGTTTCGCATAATTCATCTTTTTTTGATTGGAAAAATAAATAACAAGATGGACATTGATGAATAGTGTTTTTTAAATCCAAAACTTTATCTCCTAATTCTTTTACATAGTTTGGGTTTTTATGTAATAAGAAATATACAAAACGCTTTGCTTGGCGCTCACCAATTCCTGGAAATTCTTTAAAATGTTGTGCTAATTCTTCAATAGGATTCATATATTAAAATTGATCCAAATCCCCAGAAGATGGAGCAAATTGATTCATACTAGATTTTTCAATAGACATAAAGCTTGTTGTTTTTTCGTCGAAATACAAATCTACTTTTCCTACAGGACCATTTCTGTGTTTTTCAATAAGAATTTCTGCAATATTTGTTTTTTCACTTTCATCCTTACCTTTATCTTCACGGTGAATAAACATAACGATATCAGCATCTTGCTCAATAGATCCAGAGTCACGAAGGTCAGATAGTCTTGGGCGTCCTCCACGAGATTCAACTGCACGAGAAAGCTGTGACAATGCTATAACTGGAACATCAAATTCTTTGGCGAGAGCTTTTAATGAACGTGAAATTTCAGTAACTTGGTTTACCATATTATCGTAATTTTTTGAAGTAGACATCAACTGTAAGTAATCAACAATGATTAATCCTATGCCGTTTTCAGCTCTTATACGACGACAAACAGAACGCATTCTTACTATAGAGTTACCAGCTAGGTCATCTATAAAAATAGGAGCCTTTGATAAGCTATCTAATGAGTCACGAATTTTTGAAAATTCATTTTCAGATGATAGATTTCCTGTACGTAAATTCCAAGCATTTACTTTTGATTGAGCAGCAAGCATTCTGTCTACTAGTTGTTGAGTACTCATTTCAAGAGAGAATATAACGGTAGGTGTTCCATGATTAAGTGCAGCTTGTCTAGCGATATCGAGCGCTAGAGTTGTTTTACCCATAGATGGTCTAGCAGCAAGAATTATAAGATCTGATTTTTGTAAACCAGATAAGTATTGATCCAAGTCATGAAATCCTGTAGGTACACCACGAAGTTCACCTTTACTTTCATGAAGTTTTTCTAATCTTTCCCAGGCTTCAGGTAAACTATCTTTCAATGAAGTAAAAGCATGACCACCAGCATTATTGTTTATGCCCATCATTCTTTTTTCAGCTTGATCTAATGTTTCAAAAACATCTTCAATATCTTCACGAAAACCTAATTCAGAAATATCAGCTCCAGCTTCAATTATTTTTCGTAAAATATGTTTTTTATTAACTATTTCCGCATAGTGTTTTATGTTTGTTGAGGCTGGAACAGAATTTGTTAATTCACTTAAATAACTACTGCCACCGATTTGATCGATTAAGTTTTTTTCTGTAAGTTTATGAGAAACAGTAAGTATATCTATTGGTTCACCTTTACTTGAAAGTTCAAGCATTATTTTATAAATTTGAGCGTGCTTTGTAGCATAAAATGAGTCACCATTTACGATGTCATTAATTTCATGTATTGCTCCAGGACGAAGCATAATAGAACCAAGCACAGCTTTTTCTGAATCAACACTTTGAGGTGGAATTCTAAGATTTGTTTTTTTATCTGCCATAGGTCACATTGTAGCATAATTAAAATAGAGAGGAACTTCCGTTTTTGTATAAGTATGTGTGTAATATGTGCAAAACTATTGGTTTTTTGGTATTATTAGAGATATGTTAAAAGATTCAAAAACAGTGTTAACTGGGGATCGCCCAACAGGAAAACTTCATTTGGGCCATTTTGTTGGTTCTATTCAAAATAGAATAAAACTTCAAAATGAAGCTGATAAATCTTTTTATATGATTGCAGATGTTCAAGGTTTAACTGATAATGCCGATAATCCACAAAAAATAAGAGATAATGTAATTGAAGTTGCTATAGACAATATAGCTTGTGGTCTTGATCCTAAAAAAACAATTATGTTTATTCAATCAGAGATTCCAGAAATTGCAGAACTTACTGTTTTATTTTTGAATCTTGTAACTCTTGCTCGACTTAGAAGAAATCCAACTGTTAAAAGTGAAATGAAAGATAAAGGTTATGGAGAAAATGTTCCAGCTGGATTTTTGGCTTATCCAATATCTCAAGCTGCCGATATTTTATTTGCTCATTCAAATTTAATTCCTGTTGGAGAAGATCAATTACCAGTTATAGAACAAGCAAATGAAATTGTGGATAGTTTTAATCGTTTTTATGGAGAAACATTTAAACGAATTAAATCTCTCGTTGGAAATACTCCGAGATTAGTTGGGGTTGGTGGTAATGTTAAAATGAGTAAATCTTTAAATAATGGAATTTATCTTTCTGATAGTTTTGAAGAAATTTCTAAAAAAGTAATGAGTATGTACACAGACCCAAATCATATACATGTAAATGATCCAGGTAGTGTGAAAGGAAATGTTGTATTTACTTATTTAGATATATTTGATTCAGATAAATTGGAGTTAGAAAAACTAAAAGAGCAATACAAAAAGGGTGGACTAGGAGATGTTGTTATAAAGAAAAGATTAATTACTATATTGGAAAGTATTATTGGTCCAATCAGAAAAAAAAGAGAAGAATTAGCTAAAAATCCTGAAGAGATTATAAAAATATTAGAAGATGGCACAAAGAAAGCAAGAATTATAGCAAAAGAAACGATGGCCGAAGTTAGAAAAGCAATGAAAATTAACTACTTTTAATTATGAAATATATTTTTTCCGTTATTTTAGTTCTTCTTAATATTATAAATATTCCAATAAATAAACTTTTTATAATTACCCAAAAATGGTATTTACCAATGTGGAAAAAAGATAAAGTTATTTATTTTGCATTCGCTCCGTTTTATTGGATTTTAGTTGTTCTTACTTTCGCTATCGGTTACCCCTGTGAAAAATTAGCACAACTTGTACATTAATTATTAGATAAAATACACATATGACAAACAGAACATACATAAAAGATTTAAATAAATTTATAGGACAAGAAATTATCATCGCTGGATGGGTAGATGTTCGTCGTGATCAAGGAAAACTTGTATTTATGGATATGCGTGATATGACAGGTAAGACTCAATGTGTAGTATTACCTAATCATACAGAAGCAGTAGAATCTATAAAAGAAGTAAGAACAGAATGGGTTTTGAAAATAAAAGGTATAGTAAATAAGAGACCAGACCGTAATATAAAAGAAGGAGTTTTAAATGGTGACATAGAATTAGAAATCACTGAAATAGAAGTATTAAATAAAGCAGAAACTCCTAATTTTGATGTAACATCAGATGGAAAAGAAATAGGGGACGAAAGTCGTTTAAAATATAGGTATCTTGATTTAAGAAGACCTAGAATGCAAAAAAATATTCGTAATCGTCACAATATAGCTAAATTTATTCGTGACTTCTTAGATAAAGAAAATTTTATAGAAATTGAAACTCCTATTTTAACAAAATCTACACCAGAAGGTGCTCGTGATTATATTGTTCCTTCTAGAATATATCCAGGAAATTTTTACGCACTCCCACAATCACCACAACAATATAAACAATTATTAATGGCTTCTGGTATGGAAAAATATTTTCAAATAGCTAAGTGCATGAGAGATGAAGATACTCGTGGTGATCGTCAACCTGAATTTACTCAAGTAGACATAGAGATGTCTTTTGTAGAAAAGGAAGAAGTCATGGATTTAAATGAAAAATTATTAATAGAAATTGTTAAAAATTATTATCCTGAAAAGAAAATACAAGAAATACCATTTCCTCGCATATCCTATAAAGATGCAATAGAAAAATACGGCAACGATAGACCTGATATTCGTTCCGATAAAAATGATTCAGATTTATTAGCTTTTTGTTGGGTTATAGATTTTCCATTTTTTGAAAGAACAGATAAATCAGATAATCCAAACACAGAAGGCGAGTGGACTTTCACACACAATCCATTTTCAGAACCAATTTCAGAACATAAAGAATGGTTACTTGAAGGTAAAAATCTTGGAGAAATATTAACTTCACAATATGACATAACCTTAAATGGTTATGAAATCGGAGGAGGAAGTATAAGAGCTCACGAAGCAGAAACATTACAAAAAGTACTTAATATTATAGGTCATAAAGATGAAGATATAAATAATAATTTTGGACACATGTTAAGTGCTTTTAAGTCAGGGACTCCTCCTCATGGTGGAATAGCTTGGGGTTTTGATCGTCTAATGATGCTTCTTGAAAACGAACCTAATATTCGGGAAGTTATAGCATTTCCTAAATCTGGTGAAGGAAAAGATTTAATGATGGATTCTCCTTCTAAAGTTTCAAATCAGCAACTAAAAGAATTAGGAATTGAAATAACAAAAAAATAATATATGACCGATGAGCTTCCTACTACATATCAAGTAAAAGCTGGTTCGTTTGAAGGGCCACTTGAACTCCTACTTTCACTTATTGAAAGTAGGAAGTTCTTTGTGAACGAAATATCATTGGCTGAAGTAACAAATGATTATATTTCATATATAAAATCAATATCAAATATTCCAAATGATAAACATATTGCGGATGTATCTTATTTTATTTTAATAGCTGCAACTCTTATTCTAATAAAATCAAAATCACTTTTACCGAATCTTGAATTAACAGAAGATGAACATGAAAAAATTACAGATCTTGAACAAAGATTGAAACTATATCAAATCATTAAAAATGCGAGTATAGAAGTTAAAAATAATTTTGGAACCAAAATTATTTTTATGCCGACTGAACGTATTTGGAGTGAGCCACTTTTTTCTCCAGACTCTTTGATTACTGTTTCTAATATTGCACTTTCGATAAAAGATGTATTAAATCATCTTCCTAAAAAAGCAGAAAAACTTCCAGAAGTAGAAGTTAAAAAAATAATAAATATAGATGAAATTATAAATAGTTTAACAGACAGAATACAAAATGCTATTAATTTTTCATTTAAAGAATTTACTCAAAGCCAAGGTGCTCAAAACCAAGAAGAAGCAAAAGTTCATATTATCGTTTCGTTCTTAGCTATGTTAGAATTAGTACGTGAAGGTATAATTGACGTTATACAAAATAACTCATTTGGAGATATTGAAATTAATAAACAAGAAATAGTAGACGGGGATAGTCTACCAAATTAAAAATATGCCAATAGAACTAGAATCAAAAATTGAAGGATTACTTTTTTATAAAGGGGA
>Ga0302292_1001521_pt1 | contig 14831 bp, 12 predicted proteins | sample III_Fen_N2_1_FD_194553 | JGI IMG/M metagenome (GOLD analysis project Ga0302292, IMG submission 194553) | Peat permafrost microbial communities from Stordalen Mire near Abisko, Sweden - III_Fen_N2_1 | ecosystem: Environmental > Terrestrial > Soil > Wetlands > Permafrost | place: Sweden: Abisko...
TGAGCTCAGATTCCAAATCGTCTTCGGTAAAGCGTTCAATGGTAAAAATAACCCCTAACGAATAATCGCGTCTGTTGAGCGAAGAAGGCTTATAGCAATAACGGTTTCCATAATCGAATTCAAACGATTTAGGCAATTTGAATCGAATGTTTTTATACCCTTGTTTTTTGTATCCGCTGAAATTGTATCCGTTTTCGCGAAAGGTCTTTAAGGTATCTTCGTTTTCTTCTTCACTACCGGATGAACATGCAACCAGTAATGGCAGAAGAAAGATCATGACGATTAGACGCTTCATAGTGCCAATTTACAAGTAAAATTTAAATCTGAATACCAATAGATAATGAAAAACACAAAAAAAGCTGTCGACCTAAGGAAGACAGCTTTTCTACAGTATATCGAATGATTAAATATCGATGTTTGCGTATTTCGCGTTTTTTTCAATGAACTCGCGACGTGGCGGAACTTCATCTCCCATTAGCATAGAGAAAATCTGATCGCACTCTGCAGCGTTTTCAATGGTTACTTGGCGCAATGTACGGTGCTCAGGGTTCATGGTAGTATCCCACAATTGCTCTGCGTTCATCTCACCCAAACCTTTGTATCGTTGAACGTTTACAGAAGATTCGGAACCATTTCCTTTTAATTCATTGATCAAACGATCGCGTTGATCTTCATTCCAAGCATAATCTGCTTTTTGCCCCTTTTTTACTTGGTAAAGCGGAGGAGTGGCAATGTAGATATATCCGTTTTCAATCAACTCTTTCATGTAACGGAAGAAGAACGTTAGAATCAACGTTTCGATATGCGAACCATCCACATCGGCATCACACATGATGATGATTTTGTGGTAACGCAATTTATCGAGGTTCAAAGCTTTCGAATCTTCTTCGGTACCAACACGCACACCCAAAGCAGTGTACATATTTTTGATCTCTTCGTTTTCGAAAATCTTGTGTTGCATCGCCTTTTCGACGTTCAAGATTTTACCACGCAATGGCATGATAGCTTGGAAGTGACGATCGCGACCTTGTTTGGCCGTTCCACCTGCCGAATCTCCCTCGACAAAGTAAATCTCGCACAAAGCAGGATCTTTCTCCGAACAATCTGCCAGTTTACCCGGTAATCCGGAACCAGACATAACGTTCTTACGTTGCACCATTTCACGCGCCTTGCGGGCTGCATGACGGGCACGAGCGGCCAATACCACTTTTTCAACGATCAATTTTGCTTCAGAAGGATGCTCTTCCAAGTAAATGGCAAGCATTTCAGATACACCTTGTGAAACTGGAGCCGTTACTTCACGGTTACCCAATTTCGTTTTAGTTTGACCTTCAAATTGTGGCTCTTGAACTTTCACCGAAACTACGGCAGTCAATCCTTCACGGAAATCATCACCATCAATTTCAATTTTTTCTTTTGCCAAAATTCCACTATCAGTAGCGTATTTTTTCAAGGTATTCGTCAAACCGCGACGGAACCCCGAAAGGTGAGTACCACCCTCGTGTGTATTGATATTGTTGACGTAAGCTTGAATATTCTCTGTATAAGACGTATTGTAAGTCAACGCTACTTCAACAGGAATACCTTCGCGTTCACCTTCGAAATAAATCACGTCCGGAATCAATGGCTCACGGTTGCGATCTAAGTATTGAGCAAATTCGCGCAAACCACCTTCAGAATGAAAGATGTCTTCGCGTGCGTTACCATTTTCATCCAAATCACGCATATCAAATAGCGTAATGGTAATTCCTTTATTCAAGAAAGCCAATTCACGCATACGCGCAGCTATCGTATCGTAGTTGTACTCTGTAAATTCGAAAATGGTTCCATCCGGTTTGAACGTAACTTCCGTTCCCGTTTTGTCTGAAACACCAATTTCTCTTACTTCATATAACGGTTTACCAATGCTGTATTCTTGTTGGAAAATTTTTCCTTCGCGGTGTACAACAGCGTTCAGGTGAATGGAAAGTGCGTTCACACACGAAACCCCTACACCGTGCAATCCACCGGAAACTTTATACGTGTCTTTGTCGAATTTACCTCCGGCATGCAATACGGTCATTACAATTTCCAACGCCGATTTGTTTTCCTTGGTATTAATACCTGTTGGAATACCACGTCCGTTGTCAATTACTTTGATGGAATTATCAGTATTGATAGTCACTGAAATCGTATCACAATGACCCGCCAACGCCTCATCGATCGAGTTGTCGACTACCTCGTAAACCAAGTGGTGCAATCCTTTTACTCCAACATCCCCGATATACATCGCCGGACGTTTACGAACTGCTTCCAATCCTTCAAGGACCTGTATGTTATCTGCTGAATAATCCTGTACTTTTTTTTCTTCGCTCATAGATGTTCAATAGAATTTTAGGCGATTTTTCATCGCAGAACAAATATAGCCAAAAGACAAGGTTTAATGACGGAAAATAAAAGCTGAATCGCCTGTATTTATTAACAAAATATCAACTTTTCACTAATCTTTTGATTCGATCCAAGAAATGATACTCGCATCATTCGGAAGTGTTTTCGGTGATACCACTCGAGCCAATTTTCCATCAGTGCCAATCAAGTATTTTTGGAAGTTCCATTGCACGTCGCTGTCTTCCAATCCGTTCTGACTTTTCTGGGTCAAATACTGGTAAATCGGATGCATGTCTTTCCCTTTTACCGAGATTTTGCTCATCATTGGAAACGTAACGCCGTAATTTGCTTTACAGAATGTGGCAATTTCTTCATTATTCCCAGGCTCTTGTCCCATGAAGTTATTGGCTGGAAATCCGACAATCACAAAATTCTGATCTTTGTATTTTTCATAAACCGCTTGCAATTGTTCGTATTGAGGAGTGAGTCCGCATTCTGAAGCAGTGTTGACAACCATGATTTTCTTGCCTTTCAATGATGCAAAGTCAAATTCCGCGTTTTTAATGTCTGTAACCTTGAATTCGAAAATCGTTTTCACTGAAGGATTGACATCTCCACTTGTAGCTGTTGCAGCATCGTTAGAGGTCGTTAATCCGGTCTCGGAAGTTGTTGTTGACGGTTTTGAGGTAACATTACAACTTGCGATAAGAAGTGTTACTAGGGTGAACGAAAATAATTGTTTCATAAGAGTTTGCTATTTGAGAGAACGAATGTGTAAATTTTAATTGAAAGATACGCAGTATAAACAACTGTGGATGTTAAAAAGTTGAACAGAAAGGCAACTTTTTGCGCTGAATTACGAATAGTAGGATATGAAGTTGGTATTCACATTGATCGGATTGTTATTCGTGCAGCTTTCGGTTGCGCAAACTATGTTGAAGGGAACTTGGCAAGGGCTGATGATCCGCGACGGACAAACGTATGATCAAGCTTCAATTATTTATTTTGATTTTAATGAATCGGGCGATTTTATAGGGAAAAGCCGTGAAGAGGTTACTGGGAAAGATGCCTTTGTGGTGAAGAAACTGAAAGGTGAAAAGAAAGCTGGAAGTATTCAACTCAAACAATTTGTAGTCGAAAAAAAGAAAGATGCTTCCGGGGTGAAATGGTGTAACATGGAAACCACGCTCACGTTCATTGATTCCACCGGTTATTTGCAGGGAACTTATAAGAGTAGTGAATGTAGAGGTTATACCGGAAAGATCGTTTGTTTTCGATCGAGTTTGCCAATGTCGTTGGAGCCGACTGTAAAAGAAGTGCAGTCATGGCGACCGATCTTTGTAGATGATCTGAAAAAAGGGCGAAAAGCACCTGAAATTCGAGATCTCGAGCGAAAGAACTTCAAATTTCAACCGATCTTTTTCGATTACGATAAAGCCGAAATCAAAACGGAATACAAAAACTTCCTGATTTCACTGCTCAAGGTGGTCAACGGACATTCCGATTTGCGCATCAAGGTTGTGGGGTATACCGATGCAGATGGTTCTGATGCCTACAACATTGATTTATCCAAACGTCGCGCGCAAGCCATCATTGATTTTTTCGTAACCCTTGGTTTGTCGCGAGATCGCATAGAAATCGATTTTAAAGGTGAATCTGATCCGATTGGCGATAACTCTACTCCCGAAGGCAAGCAGCTCAACCGCCGGGTCGATTTTTCCTTTATCTGATCTCCTAATCAATCAGCGAATTGTCAGTGTGTTGATTTCCGTGAACAATGCGATTAATACGTGGTTGTATAAACCAAATTCCCACCGGGAAAAACCAAATCAGGAAAAATTCTCCGATGTAATCCGAAAAATGTGCTTCTCGCTGTAGTTCCACGCTTTTGAGTGTTTTGGCGATGAAATACAAGACGAAAATGATGCAGAACATCGAAAAGAAGTGCATTAAAAACATCAGAATAAACAACGGAATCATCCAAGCTAAGTTTGGTGCTTCTCCTTGATTCATCGGCTGAATTTTTGTGGATAAGATAGTTCCAACCAGTGCAAAAACGCTAAAGTAAACCAACGGAATAAAGAAGAAAATCTTAAAACGTTTTATGCGGAGCTTTGTTTCCGGATGTAAATACGATTGCAAACCGGTCGCTACAGACCAATGCCAGTAAAATTGAATAGCTGCTGCAAATAATCCAATAGCCGGGAAAACAAACATAACCGGAAATATGGTTTCAGGTCGTGGGTTGTGCTGATTGATCAATAGTGAAACCATAATAATAACCGAAGTGATTGCGGCCACGAAAGGAATACCAACTACTAGAATAAAGAGTTTCCAGTGAGGAGTGTGTAGAATTTTGGGTGTCATCTTGAATTGATAAAATGGTGTGAAATGAAAAATCCCTCGCTAGCCGAAGCAAACGAGGGATTTCAATATTGTTGAAGTGATTACTTGATGAAAGACAACGCAGCGTTATCTTCATATTTCAAGAACTCACGATCTTTAGCAGCTTTCGCTTTCAAAGCACCGTCTTTAGCGATTGCGCTTTTCAAGTTGCTAACAACTGCATCCAATTTGTCTTGACGAGCAGCAGCAACAGCTTTCAAGTAGTAACCTTGAGCGCTTTCTTTGTCTGCAGAAGCATCGATTGTTTTAACAGCTGCATCAGCACTTCCGTTTTCCAATTGAGCAAGCGCTTTGTTGAAAGAAGCATCTGAACCGAAGTTAGAAACTGCATCAGCGTATTTACCGTTTTGGATAGCGATAATTCCTTTGTTGTAGCTTACCTCAGAACCAGCACCATTTGCTTGTCCGAACAATTGAGCTGCTTTCGCACGATCACCGTTTACACCGGCAACTGCACCCAAGTTGTTTTTAGAGATAGGATTGTCTTTTTTACCGTTAGCTTTTTCAAACTGAGCTTTTGCTTCGTTGATTTTACCTTGTTTGTACAAAGCAGCACCTACGTTATTAGCAGCTCTCCAATCAGATGGATCTTTGATCTCAGCTTCTTTGTAAAGACGCAATTTCTCGTTCAAGTCTTCAGTTAATGAAGCAGTGAACAACAATTCTTCCAACGTCAATTTTTGTGGTTCAGCTTTAGAAATTGTTTTCAATTCTTCGTCAGAGTAACCTGTCAAATCGTAAACAACTTTGATTTCAGCACGACGCAATTTAGGGAAGATGTCTTTATCCAGTATAGTAAATGATTTACCCAAGTTACGCATCTCAGTTTCGCGAGTTGCAGGATCAGGGTACATTTTCAATACACGAAGGATCAAATCTTTGTCTTCTTGTTTCATTGTAGTGTTCTTAGCCAATTCAGCTTCGAAACCAGCGAAATCTTCACCTTTACCAGCAAGGTTGTAAACTTCAGTTTGTGCTTTATCGTTTTTCGCTTTTTTAGCTACGTCGATAGCAGCAGTTTTTGCAGAAGTTGAACGATCGTTAGACAAAGAGTTGTTTTTGTCTTCTTCACCTTCAGGAGATGCAAAACCTGTAATGTTGATTGATTTGATAGCAATCTTAGGATTAGCCTGAGCAGCTGTCAACCAAGCACCGAATTCTACGATGTCTTTGTCTTTAAACTCAATCGTTTTAACTTCAGATTTACCTTTATCGTAGTTAATTTGAGCAGCATAACCTTGCTCAGTAACGCGTTTGAACTCATCTTTCGCGAAAACTACTTTGAAGTCTTTGTTAACCCAGTATGGAGTGATAATCGTTCCTTTACAAATATCCATATCCTGGAATTTGTCTTTTTTCTCTTTACCACCTTTGTAAACTTTACCAGTTACTTTAAGGTCTGTGTATTCGTACTCAGGTTTGTAAGCTACAACATCTGTGTAGACCATTGTTCCACCTGGCTTGTATTGGATAACGGTTCCGTTTCCAGTTGCTTTCTCTCCTTGAACAGTTACTGTTTTTAGAGCTGTGCTTCCCAACATTGGTGTGATATCAGCAGATGCTTTCTTCTTGATACCTTTCTCAGGGAATTTCACTTCAACTTTTACACGTACACTGTCAGCGTGCATCTCAAGCGGGCAAGGAGTTACTTTATACTCCAAATCCTTCAAGAGGTCACAACTAGCAACAAGCGAACCAGCTACCGCTATAAAAGCCAAACCTTTGATACTTTGCTTTTTCATTATTCAATTGTTAGTTTCTACCTTAAAATAAATTACGTGCAATATTAAACAATTTTTTTTACTCCAAATCGTTTAATTACAATTAATGATTGATGGATAACGCTTTAGCGTGGATTAACACCTTACTTTCATCGATACAGCTCTTTAAAAGTTCAGCTATTTCAAGGTGCTTTATGGGGTGGATGTAGCTTGGAATCAATTCGTTCAGCGACTCTAATACAAACCTTCTTTCGAGCATTTGCGGGTGCGGAACCACTAATCGATCACTGTTGATAACTTCTTGTCCGAAAAGCAATAAATCAAGGTCGATTGTGCGTGAAGAATACCGTTCTGACTGACTTCTTGTTCTGCCTAGTTGTGTTTCAACCGACAACAATAGATCCAGTAAACTTTCAGCATCACCCGACCAGCGAATTCCGATGACGGCATTCAAAAACAGATCTGTCGAATCGAATCCCCACGGTTCAGTTTCGATCACAGGAGAAACGGCAATTACGTGTATTTCAGAATGACATATTAATTGGTCAATCGCCTTTTGTAAATAAACAAACCGATCGCCTTCATTACTGCCTAATCCTATCCAAGCTTCTGTTTCTTGATTCATGTCGCAAATGTAATGGAAAAGGAAAGGTTCGCGGTAAGGAAATCGATGTTATCGTTGTTCAGTAAAGAGTGAACCATTCATACCTAAATCGCGCCTTTTTTCAGTCCAACGGTTGTTCTATACGTACTTCGATCATTGCCCGCAAGATTCGGGTTATATTTGTTGTCCAATAATACTAAATCATATGACTGAGAAAAAAGTTTCTTTTTGGCGCATTTTTTGGCCTTCACTCGTTGCCACACTGGTTATTTCCTTTATCGGATGGATTATCGCCTTTTCGGTAATCGGAGGTATGTTTAGCAGTGAGCCGGATACCAAAGACAAAACGGTGTTACACCTTACTTTATCAGGGGAAATCGGTGAGTCATCAGACGCATCGTTGAACGGATCTTCTTTTAGCATTAATAAGGTAACGGGTTTAAGTGATCTTTTACACGGTTTTGAACGTGCGGCGAAGGACGATGAAGTGAAAGGAATCTACATTGATCTTCAATCGGTTCAATGCGGTTATGCCACTGCACAAGAATTGCGCGATGCGATCCACCGTTTCCGTAAATCAGGGAAATTTGTAGTCGCTTATTTAAGTGGTGAAGTAGTGACTCAAAAACAATACTATATCAGTTCTGCGGCGAATAAAGTTTACGGCTTTCCAACTTCAGCAATGGAGTTTATCGGTTTGGGAACTGAGATGACGTATTTCAAACGAACGTTCGATAAAATGGGCGTTGAAATGCAAGTTATTCGCGGTTCTAATAATGATTTCAAAAGTGCCGTAGAACCGTTTTTCAGAGAAAACATGAGTGATTCAAGTCGTCTTCAAGTAGAGCGTTACATGGGTTCTATCTGGAAAGACTTGCGTACCCAAATTGGGAAAGATCGTAAGGTGTCAATTGAAACGTTGAATGATATCGCCGAAGGAATGAAAATCAAGCGAGTGGAGGATGCGCTTCATTATAAATTAATCGATGGCGTGAAATACCGCGATGAAGTGATTGATTTGGTGCGTAAAAAAGCAGGTGGAAAAGCCGATATGACCAACTTGCTTTCGTTTGAGAAATATGCCAAAACCAAGTTTAAAAACGATCAGTTGATTAACGGTGGAAAAAGCAGTTCGGCCAATATAGCTGTGATTGTTGCAGAAGGAGCAATTACGGTGGATGGTGACGAAATGACCTCGGTGAACATTTGTAAATACTTCCGTGAAGCTCGTGAATCGAAATCAATTAAAACGGTTGTGTTCCGGGTGAATAGTCCGGGTGGTAGTGCATTGGCGTCTGAAGAAATTTGGCGCGAAGTGATGTTGACTGCGAAAAAGAAAAAAGTGGTTGTTTCCATGGGCGATGTTGCTGCTTCGGGTGGTTATTATATTGCAACACCAGCCAGTACCATTTTTGCAGAGCCAACAACAATCACCGGATCAATCGGTGTTTTCGGAGTGATTCCGTTTACCGGGAAATTGTTTGAAGACAACTTCGGTATTACGTTTGATCGTGCTCAAACCAACTCACATGCTGTTTTATCGACCAATCGTAGGTTGACTGAAGAAGAATTGAAAACCATTCAGATGGAAGTTGATCAAATCTACTTGCAATTTAAAAAACGAGTGGCTGATGGTCGTGGATTGACTCAAAAACAAGTCGAAGTATTGGCTCGCGGACGTGTGTGGACAGGAACAGATGCCCTGAAACATGGCTTGGTAGATAAAATCGGTGGACTTTCGGATGCGATTGCTTATGCTCAGAAAAAAGCAGGAATCAGTAATCCAAAAATCAAGTATTGGCCGGAAGTGAAAGAAGATCCGGTGGCCGATTTGCTGGAGCAATTAAGCGAAAAAGAAAGTGTTCGCGCCAACATGAAACAAACAGAACTTCCGAAAATCATGACCGATTCGTATAAAATGCTGCGTCAATTGGATCAGATGACCGGAATTCAAATGCGCATGCCTTTTGAGATGGTGATACATTGATACTATGTTTCCACAATTAATTATAATTAGCATCAGCCTTGGTTGATGCTTTTTTTGTGAATGGATTTCTATTCTGCCGAAAAATGTAATTTTGCCCCATGATCCAATTCAACGTTTCGCTTCAGCCTTATAATACATTCGGAATTGATGTTTCGGCAACTGCTTTTGCACGCTTTTCTTCTATTGCAGAATTAGAGGCAGTTTTGCTTGAAAACAATGGGAAGCTTCCGCTATTTATTTTAGGTGGGGGAAGCAACGTGTTATTCACCAAATCGGTGGATGCATTGGTGCTGAAAAACGAATTGAAAGGATTTGAACACCTCAACGAAACGGAAGATACCATCGATATTCGTGTTGGGGCCGGCGAAGAATGGCATGCGTTTGTGCGTTATTGCGTTGAAAACGGATGGGGAGGTGTTGAGAATTTGAGTCTGATTCCAGGAAGTGTGGGGGCTAGTCCCATGCAGAATATCGGTGCATATGGCGCTGAAATCAAAGATTGTTTTGTTGAGTTGACTGCTTTTCACATTGAAAAAGGCGAATTACATACATTTTCGGCAGAAGATTGTGCATTCGGATACCGCGAAAGTGTGTTCAAACGCGCACTAAAAGGGCAATACATTATTGCTTCCGTGACTTATCGCTTGCAGAAACACCCGAAATTCAATACGGCTTACGGAGCAATTCAAACCGAATTGGATGCGATGAACGTTCATGAATTATCCGTTTCGGCGATTAGTCAGGCGGTGATGAATATTCGCAATAGCAAACTACCGAATCCGAAAGAATTGGGGAATGCAGGTAGCTTTTTTAAAAATCCGGTAGTTGATCCGGCTGTAGTTGAAGTCTTGAAAGAACGTTTTCCGGAAGTGCCGAATTATCCGCAACCCGATGGATCTGTAAAGCTTGCTGCAGGATGGTTGATTGAACAAGCCGGTTGGAAAGGTAAGCGCATTGGAAATTGTGGCGTTCATGCCAGACAGGCACTTGTTTTAGTGAATTACGGTGGTGCTTCGGGCAATGAGATTTATGCACTTTCACAAGCTGTGTTAGATGATGTTCAACAGCAATTTGGTGTCTTGTTAGAGCGTGAAGTCAATATCCTTTAGTTCAAAACAACCTGTTTTTCTTTTTCGAATTGTTAAAAGTGCTCTTTTTACCAATTTTTCCTTACAAATGAACGAATAGACTATTCGATCGATTATTTTATTATGCATGCTGAACAAAATGGGTTTTTACACCTGTTTAATGCTATGCATGCAGAATGGTTTGTTTTAGTCTTAACGTGTTGATTTTCTTATGATTTTTAGGTGTTTTTAGGCTGCGGGAAAGATTGATCAGAATCTTAACATTTTTGGTTGAACCGCAAGTTTGACGTAACTTCTATAGACTTTGACAGTGGTAGTCAAAGGAGGCGTTCATTTAAATTCAGGTGTTATGAAAAAGGTTACTTTGATCGTGTGTCTTATTGCAAGCGCACACCTCACATTTGGACAACTAGCACAAACATTGATTCATCAAAAATCGGATTGTGCAGCCGTTACTCAACGCATTATGGAACAAACGTTCTCTGTCGAGCGCCAATTGGAGCTTGAAAACTCTCCCGAAGATCTTGCTTGTTTGAATTACATCTGCGCACAGTCGTACGAATTTGAAAAAGGACAAACCATTTTACGATCTCAAAAAGCATTATTCAACATCGAAACATACAAACACCTGCGTCGCGTAGATCAACGAGTTACGGTTTATGACGAGCGATCAGGATTGTCTGTTGTATTGTATTCCTGGAATGAAGTAGAGACAGCCTTAGGTGATCTGAGAGCTTCTTATCGATTAGTAACCAGTAATTAATTTTAAAACAAAAGTTGCTTAAAGAATTACAATCTACTTATTTGTTAAAATAAAAACTCCTCTACAAACAATTGTATATAGGGTGAATCCATATCGGGTTTACCCTATTTTTTTGAGTGATTATCCAATCGGATTGAGTAGTGTTTATTTCGTGAAAACACCTCTGTAGATCAACTAAAATCTCACCATGTTTTCACTCATTACCTTTTTAAGGACGTTTCAACGTGAAGCGGCTTTTTTAATGGAATTAAATAGTCGTTTTTGAGCGAGATATCCGTTCGTAATATTGCGAAATCACATGCGTGTATTTGATATGCCAATTTGCAATATTACGAACCGTTTTTTTGTTTAATAATCCGTTTTTTTACCACTTATCCGAAGTGCCGTCTTCCTCATTCGCCTGATCGAGCAGTTTTTGCCAATTGTAAGTTACATCTTCCGTATCTTCCAAAATGGCTTTGTAATCGTGTTTGTTGATTTCCAATTCTTCAATCTCCGTTTCAATATAAACTTGAATAGCATCCAATAATGGGCGTTCTTCCGGACTGCAAAAAGCCAACGCTTGACCTTTACTCGTTCCTCGTCCTGTTCTACCTACACGGTGAACGTATTGTTCTTCCATGTCAGGAATATCGTAATTGATCACATAATCAACTCCAGGAATATCAATTCCACGTGCGGCAACATCTGTTGTTACCAAAATTTTGTTTTCGCTGTTTCTGAATCGGTTTAGAATATCAAAACGATCTTGTTGTTCTTTCCCCCCATGCAAGGCTTCGCTTTTAATACCTACTCGTTCCATTGCTGCAACAACACGTTCGCAACGAACTTTCGTACGCACAAATACCACAAACTTATAGTCAGGATATTCCTGAATCATGTTTTCTAGGAAGAAACGTTTATCATCCATTTCAACCGTAATGAAAGCATGATTCACATTTTTTGTGATCAGGTCTTTCGGCGAAATCTGGATACGAATGGCTTCACGTACCACGTCATAAGCCAACGATTTGATCTTTTTGGTAATGGTTGCCGAGAAAAAAAGTGTTTGTCGGTTTTTCTTGGGTGAAAGTTTGTGAATGGCTTTGATATCTTCATCAAATCCGAGGTCTAACATGCGGTCAGCTTCATCCAGTACCAGGTAGCGCAATTCGTCAAGTACCAAAAAACCTTGTGATCGAAGGTCGAAAACCCTTCCCGGAGTAGCTACAATCACATCAACACCTTTGCGCAATTGCTGAATCTGATTTTCCTGCTCCACACCGCCCATTACGGAAGCAATGCGCACATCTGTTTTTTTACCGATTTCCCGAAAAACCTCGGTGATCTGATGTGCCAATTCGCGTGTTGGTGCAAGAACCAAGCAACGAGGAGCTTTTGAATGGGCTTTGTGTTTCATCAAATCGTTGAGGATAGGAATCACAAAAGCCGCCGTTTTTCCGGTTCCAGTTTGTGCAATGGCAAAAACATCTTCACCTTTCATGATCGGTTGAATGGCTTTGAACTGGATATCGGTTGGGCGTTTGAAACCCAGATAAGCGAGTTGTTGCTTGATCAAATCATGTATCGGGTATTCTTCAAAACGCATGTGTGTAATTTTAGCAAAGGTACGTTTTTTCGGTCGGTAGATAGATGAAAGTTATTCCTAAGAGTGGTTTGTCTTAGTGAGTCAACGATTTGTAATCCTTACTTGGGCTGAGATTTGCGCGATACAGTTATATTTGCCGTATGTATGTACCGGAGGCATTTCAAGTAACGGACCAAACGATTATTCGCAGTTTTTTAGAACAGCACTCCTTTGGCATGTTAGTCTTAAATGGCCCTGATGGTTTTCCGCTCATCACTCACTTACCGTTTTTAATACGTTACGAAAAAGAGCAGATGTTAGTTGAAGGACATCTGGCAAGAGCAAATCCAATGGCTGAGTACATCAGTAATGGACGCTCGGCCACAATTGTTCTCAACGGTGCGCATGGTTATGTATCATCAAGTGTTTATGGACACGTCAATGTGCCGACTTACAATTACCAAACGGCGCATTTATCCGGATTGATCGATCCGCTTTCACCCGAAGAGTTAAAGGTGCATTTGAGCGAAACAGTTCATCAATATGAGTCAAATCGGTTACATCCCATTCGGATGAGTGAATTGCCACATGACATGTTAAATGCCTACATGACTGAAATTATCGGGTTTCGATTAACGGTTTTTAAAACGAAAGTGGCGTTTAAATTGTCACAAAACAGGACTGAAGAAGACTTTCAGCGGATAGTAGCAGATTTGAAACAAGGAAATACGAATCAACAACATTTGGCAGCAGTAATGGTGCAATGGGGAAAAAAGGAATTATGAGAATACTTGGATTGATATTGCTGTGTTTTTTCTTGGTGAAATGCGGGCAACCTTCTGAAAATAGCAACCAAATTGACCAAACAGTTGAGGTTCGTTACGCCAAACATTTTAAACTCGCACAACACGAACATTATACTGTATTGAGCATTCTGCAACCCGAAACGGGAAAAGTGGAGCGCGAATATGCATTGGTGAAGAAAGCAGATAAATCATTTGCTCCCGCAGGAATGGATCAACTAGAAGTGCCTGTAAAGCGTATGGCGGTTTTGTCTACAACTCATATCGGGATGTTGGATGCCATTGATGCACTTGATTGTGTGAAAGGAGCAACGGATAAGAACTTTATTTCAAATAAACAGATTCTGAAAGGAATCAATGCCGGTGATATTGTAGGGTTTTCAGATGAAACAGCCATTACTCCTGAGCAATTATTAGGAAATGAAATTTCGGTGGTGGTTTACAGTGGATTTGGAAAAGGATTTCCCAATGAAGACAAGCTCAAACAATTGGAAGTACTGGCTTTGGCTGATTACGATTGGCGTGAAGAACACCCGCTCGGGAAGGCAGAATGGATTAAAGTATTCGGTTTTTTGACAGGTAAAGAACAACAGGCAATGGCTTATTTTGCAACGGTTGAGAAAACGTATAACGAGACGAAAAAGAAGTTGCAAAATGCAAAACAACGTCCTAAAGTTCTAGTAGGATCATTGATTGGTGAAAGCTGGTTTGCGCCTGCGGGCGAAAGTTATATGGCACAATTGTTACGCGATGCCGGAGCCGATTATTTGTACAAAGACATGAAAGGAACAGGCAGTTGCGAGCGTACGTTGGAACAGGTATTCAAAGATCAGGAAGCAACTAAATTGTGGATCAATGCCGGGGCAACTTCGCTTCCTGACTTATTGAAACAACAACAGAAATATGGTTTGTTTACTTCCTTTAAAGAAGGAAAGGTGTATTGTTATACCCACAACAGTAATTATTTCTGGGAAATGGGTGCTGCCAATCCGCATTGGGTTTTAAACGATTTGGCGATCATTTGCGGTCAGCAAAAAGGAGGTAAACTGCATTTTTACAAGCAACTCGAACGTTAATTGCAATGAAGCGACTCCATGTATTTCTGTTGTTTTTTTTAGTTGCCTTGGTTGTGCTAACGCTTGGCTTTCCGCATCAGGAAGAACAATGGTTTGAGTCGTTTTTTCCAGCAGTGGGGAAGGAAAAGTTCCAATACATTTTACTCACCGAATTTCGTATTCCACGTTTGGTGATTGCACTGGTTGCCGGAGCCTCACTTTCAGTTTGCGGATTGTTATTACAAACATTACTGAATAATCCCTTGGCCGGTCCTTCTATTCTTGGATTGACTTCAGGTGCGCATTTATTTGTTGCATTAACAATCTTGGCTGCCGGATACCTTTCCGGAACTCTACTGGATTTGAGTATTACGGTTGCTTCGGCCGCAGGTTCACTCTTATTCGGACTCATTATCTTATTAATGGCGAGTCGCGTAAAATCACAGGTGTCGCTGTTATTGGTCGGAATG
>Ga0302292_1001522_pt1 | contig 14820 bp, 15 predicted proteins | sample III_Fen_N2_1_FD_194553 | JGI IMG/M metagenome (GOLD analysis project Ga0302292, IMG submission 194553) | Peat permafrost microbial communities from Stordalen Mire near Abisko, Sweden - III_Fen_N2_1 | ecosystem: Environmental > Terrestrial > Soil > Wetlands > Permafrost | place: Sweden: Abisko...
ATTATTAATACGCTAGATACAAAGGCGGAGCAGCAATGTTCCGCCTTTGAAGCGTAAACAAGGAAGAGTTTCCTATTCCTTATCTTTAGGAAATCGTTTTTCATTGTCTACAAAGAAGAAGTTATTCCAAATACATACTATTATGCAAACAATTTTAGGTGCAGGTGGATCAATCGGAACAGAATTAGCCAAAGCATTGAAACTTTTTACGGATGATATCCGGCTGGTAAGTCGTCATCCAAAAAAAGTAAACGAAACAGATCAGCTACATCAGGCCGATTTAACTGACAGGAAGCAACTATTTAAAGCGGTTGAAGGTTCCGTCATCGTTTATCTAACCATTGGATTAGAGTACAATACAAGTGTTTGGCAAAAAAATTGGCCTCCCCTGATGCAAAACGTTATAGATGCCTGCATCGCAAATAATGCCAAATTGGTATTCTTCGACAATGTTTATTCGGTAGGTGGTGACTTTGTCAATCACATTACGGAAGAATCGCCTGTTTACCCAACAAGTAAAAAGGGAGAAATCAGGGCCGAAATAGATTTGATGTTATTAGACCAAATGAAAACAGGGGCGATCAAAGCGATCATCGCCCGCGCGCCAGATTTTTACGGGACCGATATTAATAAAAGTATATTGATGTCATTGATCTACAAAAATCTTGCAAGTGGTAAAAAAGCTCAATGGATGTTCAATGCCAAGGTTAAACACTCTTTTATTTATACACCCGATGCAGGCAAGGCCATGGCCTTGTTGGGAAATACACCCGATGCCTATAACCAGATCTGGAACTTACCAACTGACAGGCGATCTCTGACAGCCGAACAATGGATCGGTCTTTTTGCGAAAGAGATGGGGAAAAGTGGTAAATATCAATTAATTTCCGGATGGAAGGTGCGACTTGCAGGAAATTTTGTCCCATTCTTAAAAGAGCTTTTCGAAATGAGGTATCAGTTCGACCGGAATTACTACTTCGATAGTATTAAATTTGAAAAGTATTTTAAATACAGCCCGACCAAATATGAAGTTGGCGTAAAGGAGATTGTGGCGCAACTCTCAATTAAATAATTTAAGGGGGAGTATATTGAAATGGAAAGTAAAAGTAATATCCCATTTCAATCGATTGACTGGGATACGATCGCCAAAACTGAATACAGTGGTGAAACTGGGTCTGCTATATGGCAAACAGCTCAGTTCGACGGGCTCAGGGTTCGGATTGTCACTTATTCGCCGGGATATCTTGCCGATCATTGGTGCAAAAAAGGGCATATTGTCCATTGTCTCGAAGGAACCTTCATAAGCGAGCTGATTACCGGAGAAAAATTCACACTAACCCAGGGTATGACCTATGTGGTTTCGGATGAGCTAAGTTTACATCGTTCAATTTCAAAATACGGAGTGAAGCTGATGATTATTGATGGCGATTTTCTGAAGTAGCAATTAACAGTTCTCTATTCAGCAAAACGTAAATGGCATTTATATCAAAAAAACAAATGATTATTAACCTCCTGATCATAGCGGGAATTCTTATTTTGACTTACTGCTTTTTTGAGGCACGCTGGATTAAAACCACTGAAGTTGAAATCAAATCGTCGGATATTCCTGAATCATTCGACGGGACAAAGATTGTCTTTATTACTGACATTCACCTTGGACCCTATCTCTCTTTTCAAAGATTGTCCCGAATAGTTGATCGCATCAATAATATCAAACCAGATCTGATAATTTTTGGTGGCGACTATGTTCATTATAGTTCAAAATACATCGAGCCTGTGTTTATCGGGCTTGGAAAGCTTCAGTCAAAGTATGGCAGCTATGGTGTTTTAGGAAATCACGATCATTATGCTGATGCCGCCTTAACACTAAAAATGATGGCGAAATATGGGATTTATAATATTGACAACCAATCATTTTGGATAAGAAACAGGAATGACAGTATAAAAATAGGCGGTGTGGGAGATTTATGGGAAGATATTCAGTTACCACAAAACACTTTGAAAGATTTAAAGAAATCGAACTTTTCAATATTGGTGACCCACCATCCCGATTATCTCGAAAAAATCGATACTAATTTGATTGACCTAACCCTATCGGGTCATACGCATGGAGGGCAGATAACCTTTTTTGGTTTGTGGGCTCCAATTTTACATTCCAATTATGGTCAGAAATATCGTTATGGATTAATCGATTCAGGTAATACAAAGTCGTATATCTCATCGGGTATCGGAACCGTGATATTACCCTTACGATTCTTTTGCCGACCCGAGATTGTTGTTATTACGCTTAAAAAGGCAACACGCCAATAGATTATTACAAAAAAATACAAGTTAAGGATCCGTTCATCCTTCAAATTTGGACATTCACCGACTATTTAGGACAATTGGTAATTTTTTATTTGTTTCAGCACAAAATATGGGTGAGATTTGTCCAATAAATTGAAAAGACGAACATCAATGAATCCCTTTAGAACTTTGCTATTAATTACAGTTTTTATCGTTCAAATCTCTGGCCTTCCGGGGCGAAGTAACAGTGAATCTTTAGGATTCTGCAATTATTCTGAAGGAGTGAGTGAGAGAGTCAAACCTGAATCCTCCACCAAATCGAAATTGGAATCAAAAGAGTTACACGCCACTATCAAAAGGGAAGAGATCGGCAATTTAAACAACCCTATTAGTCGTAAAGAGGTCTCTTTAAAAAGTTTACAACCTACTTTAATCAAAAAAAGCAGAGAGAATCCTCCGGTAGATGCCGCTCCGCGCGAAAATAAACGACCATCGAGAAAAGTTTCTGTAGGTGCCTATATTCGTTCTATTGGTACAGGTAATGCAGAACTTCTTTAAACTTTGTTACAAAACCCCAATATTCATTAGGAGACCATCCTATTCAAAATTGTGACCAATTCTGATGTAAGATTCTTTCTCGTGTATTTTTCGATCCCTTTCGGATGAGTGTTCAAGTCGTTGAGGAGATATTTTTCATACATCGAAATGATGATCTTTTTAATTTGCGCTAAATCATCATACGCTGCAATTTCACCCGCTTCCGACTCTTTAATTATTCGAGCCAGTTCGCCGTCAGTAGGTCCAATTGCCAAAATTGGCCTGCCCGATGCGAGGTATTCAAAAAATTTACCGGTCAATATTCCTTTTGCGTTGGGACTGTCCTTATTAATGGCCAGGAGCAGAAGCGCCGATTGCCGCATCTGTAAAGCTGCCTTATCATGCGTGACATACTCAATATGGTTAAGCTGGTCACTTAAATTATACGATTTAAGATCATCAACTACTGATTGATCGACTTTCCCTACCAGCTTTATCTCAAGATCATTTCGAAAGTTGGGAAGGGATTCTGATAACGCAGAAAGCACCTGCCACAATCCTTTTAAATTGAGGCTTGGTGGCAAAGTTCCAATGTGTGAAATGGAAAACTTAGTGTCGCGAATAACTTGATCATCAGCCATATCATCAGAATCAAATCCGTTTGTGATGACGTGTACATCATTCGCGCCCATCTTTTCGTAGTTTTCTTTCATATCGCGGCTGACAACCACCATTGTGCTACAATCTTTTATTGTTTTCAACTCAAGACTTTTGTGTTTTCTATCGGCGAATGCTGAGATCTTCAAATCTTTATAGTAATCAATATCGGTCCATGGATCGCGAAAGTCGGCCAGCCATGGAATATTCAAACGTGTCTTAATTGCCAATGCAATCAGGTGCATTGAATGGGGCGGCCCTGTTGAAACAATCACATCAATATGATTTTCTTTAAGATATTTGGCCAGGAATCGGACAGAAGGTTTTATCCAGAATTTGCGGGCATCAGGGATAAAAAGATTTCCGCGAATCCAAACCGACAATTGCTCGAAAAGCCCAAACGATTTTTTATCATTCAGAAAGCCACTGTTTATTTTGGTCGTACTCTTTTTGCCCGTTAATTTTTTGTAAAACTCATAGGGTTCCCAAATGGGCGTTCTGATCACTTCAATATCTGCAGGTATATCTTTTGCCAAAGTATTATCAATTGCAGGAAATTCCGGGTTTAACGGTGTGTAGATAACGGGTTCCCACCCAAAATTGCGAAGATATTTTGCAAACTTGAGCCATCTCTGCACACCTGCACCTCCGCTTGGTGGCCAGTAATAGGTAATTATCAGAATTTTTTTCATTTAAAAATATTTTTAACAGGGATCGTTGCCACAAAATCTTTTAAGTAAAATGGCTCATAATAAGCCACATCCGCAAATTTCTGTAGTTTGAAGTCCCGTTCTGCCAGAGAAACCATGTTTTCGGCCGTCGTAATAATTCCGTCGATAAAGATTGCATTAGGATGGGAGATTGCATTCCGGCATTTAGCTGCCCCATTACCAAAAAAGAAAACAGTGTTGTTTTCAAGATAGGGGAGATAGGATTGATGATCAATAATATCAGCTTGAATTCCACGAATTTGTATACCGTTTGCATCGTAAAAGGACGTATAAACTTCCATTCTTCGTGCATCGATCATCGGACAAAAAAGAATATTGCCTGATTCCGGATATTGAAAATTATCGTGAATCGTAATAACGTGATGCGCCATCGCTTCCAATGATGTAATGGCAATCATTGGTAAACGTGAAGCATAACAAAGACCTTTAGCTACCGACACTCCAATTCTCAAACCGGTGTAAGAACCTGGTCCTCCTGAAACTGCAACTGCATCCAACTGCTCCATCGTAAGATTTGATTCAACAAGCAGTTCATTGATAAAAACCGTTACAAGCATGGCGTGATTCTGTCCCGAAAGATTTTGACGTGAGTGAATTACAGAACCGTTACGGGCAATTGCCACAGAACAAACCTCTGTTGAAGTTTCGATATTTAAAATTAGTGCCATTAACTTTTTTGCAAAGATGGGAATTATTCAAAAATTTTGATCATTTTCGGCAATTGTTTGTTGTACTATACAAATCGGGTCACGCAAAATGTTTTTAATGGATATCTCCTAATATTTTTGTCGCCTGAAACAACAAGTTTGAACATTCAGTTATGCTAAAGACAGTTATTATAGACGACGATTATGTTTCGAGAATGGTTTTGCGGGAGATGCTCGAAAAATTTCTTGATAATATTGAAATACTCGGAGAAGCCGGTACAGTTGCCGATGGCGTAAAGTTGATCGAAGATACTGATCCTGAGTTGGTATTACTTGATATTAGTATGCCAGATGGAACGGGTTTCGATTTGTTGGACAAATTGAAAACATTTAATTTCAAATTGATTTTCATCACAGCTTACAGTGAATATGCAGTAAAAGCTTTTAAATATTCGGCATTTGATTATATTATTAAGCCACTCAATATTGATGAACTGACCAAAGCTATTTTACGGATTCCTCATATCAAGCGGATCGATAATAATGTCAGGGTTAAGACTTTGAAAGAAAATCTGCTATCGCCCGACGATAATCCTTCAAAAACGGTTGCATTACCTGAAATCAATGGATTTGCAATTGTGAATGTCGAAGATATTGTGCGTTGCGAAGGCAAAAGGAATTATACGCGTATCATTTTTAAAAATTCCCCTGAGAAATTGGTGAGTAGAACACTTCTTGAGTTCGAACACTTGTTATCTCCATTAGGATTTGTACGAATTCACCGAAGCCATTTGGTCAATATCCTTAATGTGGTTCGGTATCTTAAATCTGAGGGGGGTATGGTTGAACTTAAAACAGGTGAACAACTCAAAGTTTCGCCAAAACACAAGGAAAACTTATTGAACAGATTGCTATTCAATAAATTATAAGATAATTTGTTTATAAAAAAACCTGATCTTTCAATCAGGTTTTTTTTATGGCTGCAAATAGAAATTAAATCCATTTTAATATTCTGAAATCTTGCCGGTTGGGAAGATCGCTATTTTTAGGGAAAATTCTTATTCCATAATTATATGAACCAGGTTTTGTCAATGTGAGATTAAGTGAATAATGGGTCAGGCCATTTTCAACTTTTCCGGGTGTAAATTCGTGCCTTTCAACATATTCAGGATGTTCCGTTCCAGTTGCAACGATCACCTCAACACCAATTTCATCAGGGGATAGTCCTTTGATATCGAGCACAATATAGGACGGATAGTTTTGCCCCATTTTGTAGGTGTTGGTGATTCCATCGGCAAGCTGTATGTTGACAACCTCAATCTGATCCCACACTGCAAGTACTTTTTCTTTCCAGAATGCAATTTCTTTCGCTTTTGCAAAATTATCGGCTTTTAACTTTTCCAGTCGTGCTGAAAGCGGAAGATAGTAACGGTTGAAATAGTCCTTCATCATACGACGGGTCGTGAAGTGAGGAACGACTTCGGCAAAGGTATTTTTAATAAAATCGACCCAAAGAATCGGGATGTTTTTATCGTTCCGATAATAGTACGCCGGAATAATTTCATTTTCAAAAATGCTGTAAATAGCCTCAGCATCAAGTTCGTCCTGTAACTCATCGTTATCGAACGATTTTTCGAGCGGGAGCGACCAACCGGCATCCTTTTTATAACCTTCAACCCACCAGCCATCAAGAACAGAGAAATGGAGTGTCCCGTTCATCACCCCTTTTTCACCTGAGGTTCCCGAAGCTTCGAGTGGACGGGTTGGTGTGTTCATCCAGACATCGCACCCCTGAACCAACATTTTGGCCAGGTTCATATCGTAGTTCTGAATAAAAAGAATCCGTCCGATAAATTCAGGCCGTTTTGAGATATCTACAATGAATTTTATCAGATCCTGTCCCGCTTTATCAGCAGGATGTGCTTTCCCGGCAAACAAAAACTGTACGGGGCGATCGGGGTTATTCACAATACGCGCTAACCTATCAAGATTTCGGAATAGAAGATGAGCCCGCTTATAGGTGGCAAACCGACGCGCAAAACCGATTGTCAATGCTTTTGGATTCAGTTTTGAAATAGCCTCGGAGATGTATTTGGGGTTTTCATTCCGCTGAATATGAGCTTCGGAGAACCGTTGTTTAATATAGTTGATCAAACCCTCGCGGAGCTTTGATTTTGTATCCCAAATCAGGCTGTCCTGAATTTTATAGATATTTCGCCAGGCCCGTGTTTCTTCATCTTCTTCATAATCATGAATATCCTCGGCAAGATTTTCCGGCTTTAGAAATTTTTCGTGGATCGATTTCCATTCGGGTGCTGCCCAGGTTGGGTAATGCACGCCATTGGTGACATATCCTATATTTTCGAGTTCTTCTGGTAAAAATCCTTTGTACAAATCAGCAAGTACCTCTTTACTGATTTTTCCATGCAACTGGCTAACTCCGTTGATCTCCTGCGAAAGGTTGGAGGCAAGATAGCTCATGTTAAAATGATCATCCTGAGCAGCGGCTTTCCCCAGGAAAAGAAAATCGTCGAGTGAGATTTTCATCTTCTGAGACAAATGTCCCATATAAAGTTTGAAAAGGTCAACGTGAAAGGAGTCGTGTCCTGCCGGAACCGGTGTATGTGTTGTGAACAGCGTGGATACCCTGATCATTTCCTGCGATTCGGCAAAAGTTAATCCCGAATTCTCCATTAGATTCATGATCCTTTCGAGCCCGATGAATGCGGCGTGTCCTTCATTGCAATGGTAAATATCTGCTTTGACGCCGACCTTTTCCAAAAGTTTGATTCCACCCAAACCAAGCACCATCTCTTGTTTCAACCGATTCTCATTATCACCGCCATAAAGGTGATGGGTGATGAAACGGTCAGGATCCTGATTGGCATCGTAGTCGGTGTCGAGGAGATATAATAATATATTTCCAATCTTTACAGACCATGCATGGGCATAAACTGTACGGCCAGGCATATCAATGCCTATTGTTACCCATCCATTCTCATCCATTACCGGTTGGATTGGAATTTTTGAAAAATGTTCGGCATCATACTGTGCAATCTGCTCTCCCTGGCTCGAAATAATCTGTTTAAAATATCCGTAACGGTACAAAAGACCGACGCCTGTCATATCGACTTTCGAATCGCTTGCCTCTTTCAAAAAGTCTCCTGCAAGGATACCCAGACCACCGGAATATATTTTAAGGCTTGAATGCAAACCAAACTCCATGCTGAAATAGGCAATTTTTGGACCAAGTAGTACTTTGCGATCATTGAGATATTTTTTCAGCAGATTTTCAGCATTTTTCATCCTTAGAATGAAAGACTGGTCAGATTTCAATGCTTCAAAACGTTCGAGACTGGTTTCCTCAAGTAATACAATCGGATTATGGTCGCACTCCTGCCAGATTACCGGATCAATTTCATTAAAAAGTGCTCTTGCTTCATCACTCCAGACCCACCAGAGATTTCGCGAAAGTTCGCGTAAAGGACTAAGTTCTTCCGGAACATTTGATTCAACAATTATTTTTTTCCAGGTGGGAGCAGAGTTCCCAGACTGTCTGATTTTATATCCTTGTGACTCCATTTATACAACATATTAATACAGAAGATAATACAAATTGGAAAATATCTTCCATAAATTCGACGGCAAATTTAACTTATATTTGAATCACTGCTTAAAGTTTCACTAATTGTTAATAATTTAATAATCGCTCAAAAAAAATCTCCCAATCATGTTTGATACGGGAGATTTCTGTATTGTATTGATAATGTAGTATTAAGCAATATGTAAACTATTGTAACTGTCTATTTTGTGGATTTGATTACACCCCTGAAATAACCAATTGATTCTGCAATTCCCATAAAAGGATCGGTCATATCCTTCTCATGTTCGAAGCTGCAAACACCCGAATAACCTACTTCACGCAACATTTTAACAAATGCAGGGAAGTTAATGACCCCGCGACCAACTTCGAGTGAATAGCCAAACCTGGTCGTCCCCGTGACATCTTTAACATGAATATCGAATATTCGGGAAATGTATTTTTTCAGGTCAGCAACGGGATCTTTCCCGTTCCGCGTATCATGACCAATGTCTAAACACATTCCGATACGCGGGTCAAGATTCTTAACGTGATTCCATACATCTTCAGCATCCGGATAAGTTGCGATATCGGGTCCGTGGAGGTGAATCGCATAACTAAATCCATACTCTTTAACTTTTTTGTCGACATAGGGGAGCAGATCGTAATTGGGAACACCTATAATCAATTTTACACCAACCCTTTTGGCATATTCAAAGGCGCGATCAATCTCAGCTTCTGATTTCATGTAAATAGGCCCTACGGCATACCCCGTCACTCCTTTTGCTTTTAATTTAGTGTGGAATGTTGCGATCTGTTCATCGGTACTGGCTAAGGAAAGATGAAAATCTTTAATGCAAAGATAGTGAACATCAATCCGTTGCATTGTCTCAAGCGTTTTATCAATATCGAATTTGGCAAAAGTATAACCTGCCATTCCGATTTTAAACTTCTCGCCCGTTTCGGGAGGAGGTTGTTGTCCAGGGCGTTGTTCCTGCGCAATTGATATTTGGAACGTAACTGCCATAAATGCAACAACTAAAAAAAATAATGTTGTTTTCATTTGGTAATTAATTTGTCTTCAAATGTAGTTAAAAAGAAAATCCGCCAACCGGCGGATTTTCAATGTTTTTATATTTTGCCATTTTATTATTGAATCAATGTCCTCTGTGACCATAATGCCAACGAGAACCTCTCGCTTTAGCATCTTCATCGAGAATTGCCGACAAATTCCTGACTACATCAACTTCGGTGCGATAATTGACTACTCCATTATATCTCAGATGCTCATCTGTGAAAAATGTTCCTAACCGGCCTTCCTGTTCGTACATAAATCCGCCTGAACCAAAGCCAATCAATTTTCCCCATCTTGAAATTACCTTAATCATACGGTCTTCGCGATCAAATAGCTGCAGGGAAATTGAAAATCTTTTCCTGGAATTATGTACATCATCTACCAGTGACTCCATACGGTTGTAAGGGTCCTCCACTATTACAAACATTAAATAGCGATCACCGCGCCGTCCCCAATCAATTGGCGTGGATCTTGAACTTACATCCAAAGGGTCCTTTAGTCCCGACAAACGCCAGTCTCTTCCCTGCATTGGGTAAGCCGGACTGCGCTGTGCATCCCAAACCTGATCTCTGAAGTACTTAACTCTGAGGAACGCCGATTCTCTGGTTAATCTTTCAGTAAATTGTGCATTGGCAATCATGGAAGATACCGCCAAAATTGCAAACAAGAAGAAAAATTTTTGTGATTTCATTTTGAATTTTTGATGATCGTAGCCGATCTGATTAATATTAAGTTAAAAGAAAAAACATATTTAAAGACATTCATTCCGACAAAGATAATACATCTTTCGGATGCAAAAACCTTGCCATTCCTTTTTTTTATTTTTTCATGCGTAAATAATTTGTTTTTTAAAGATCGTATGGAATGGCCATGGGGCATTTTCATTTTAGTTGGTACTTTCTTACTATGGCTATTTCATGCAACAAAATTTGCCAAATATTTTTAAAGATGTTGTGAGTATTGCAATTTTTGTTTGTAACCCGAAAGGTAACACATCTTTCATCGTTTTGTAATCGAATAGTAACCATCTCTTCCTTTCTTGCACCGATTAAAGATTGCTTATTCTGATCATTTAGGCGGAATAGCGATCGGTTTATTTTAAACGAATGTGGATATGGAAAATTTAGTAATAATTAAGCAAGGCGAAGAGCACTTCTTTGTTGCGCTGGTAAATAACAATGGTCAGGTCATCCTTCGGGGAAATGAATGTGCAAACCTTGAAGCCTGTAAATACTCAGTAGATTCGATTCGTGCCAATGCCACTGATTATTCGAGGTACGAACTGATGACCTCATGCGATGGGAAATACTATTTTAAACTAAAAGGGTCAGATGGCCAAGAAATTGCGCAAAGCGATATTTTCAATACTGCGGCTGATCGTTATTACGGTATCGGACTGGTCCGAAGAACCATACCTTATGCCGTTGTTGATGATCATGCATTTGCGATGTAGCGTTTTTCTAATAATTTGATTGAATTAGATTTAAGCATATGGGAATTTTTATTGTAAAGAAAGAGATTGATGGCCATTATTACGTTACCCTCAAAGTTAAAGGTGGTCGTGTCATCCTGAATAGCCTTAAACACCTGTCAGCGACTTCATGCAAGAACGGGATTGAAATCATTCGTGCCAATGCTCCCGATAACTTGAAATACGAATATAAGAAGACCTATGACGGAAAATTTTATTTCCGGTTGAAATCACTGAACGGTGAAGTATTGGGAAACAGCAAATTATACGAAACAGCAGAACACCGGAATATTGGTATTGAAATTGTAAGAAGAATAGCTCCCTTAGCCAGCGTTGTTGATTTCTCCTATTAGAAAATCAGGAGGATGATTTTGAAACTTAATCTTTGATCTTCACGTAATAATATCCAAAATCGTTTAGATGGATTTTTTGTAAAACGTTGAAGGAAGATAATATAAATATTTAAAGCACAATGATATGGGAAGTTTTGTAATACATAAACGTGGTAAGGCTAGCTATTATGCAGCGTTAATGACCGCGAATGGTGATGTAATCCTCCGTGGAAGTGATTGTGCCAATCTGATGGATTGTAAATACTCGATCGATTCAATTCGTGCCAATGCAACTGATTTTTCGAAATACGAATTAACCGATTCTCATGAGGGTAAATACTTTTTTGAACTAAAGGGATTGGATGGAAATGATATTGCACGTAGCGTAATTTTCGATTCCCCTGATAATGTTTATTCAGGCATCGAACTGGTAATTCGAAATATTCCTACTGCTATCATTGATAATCAGGATTTTATTGGATAATTAACTGTTTCGGATTCATATTGTGAAGATTCCGCAGGGATATCTTTGTATACCACCAAAACACTATGACACAATTTCGAAGTTTCGGGATTGTGGACTGGCGATCTGGTGGCATTTTCATTTAGTGGATTTGCGTTTTGAAATCATTTTCAAATTGTCGAATCATATTTTCAGATCAACCTCGAAAAATGTCGGTTCATCTACTTTTATCGTTAATTCACCGATATTATTTACTCCAAAAAAACACCGAATTTTACTTTTGTCCCTAACTTAAGAAACATTTAACATTACGGAAACGTTTCACGTGTAAATTGTTTCTTCCTTTGAGCCGGAATTAATTTGATATTGAATTTAAAATGAATGATGAATTAGACACTCAGGATGAGAAGTTCGGACCGATGCTTGAACAAATCAAAGAGCTGTTTTTTGAACTTGGAATTAAAAATCTCAATATGGACGATATCAGCCGGAAATTGGGAATCTCGAAAAAGACACTTTACCGATATGTTAAGAGCAAGGAAGACCTGATTGAAAGATTGTTTGAATATGAGCTTATTAAATGGATTAAAAATTCTGCAAACATTGGTAGTCAAAATGTTAATGCCATTGAAAAGCTTTTTCAGGTAAGTATGCTGGTTTATGAGGAGATGAAACGGTTCAATCCAATGTTGATATTTGAACTCCGGAAATACTACGAACAGCAATTTACTAAACATCACCTGAGAAAACTAGAGCACATTGGCAAATCAATGAAATTGAACTTAGAACAGGGGATCGGAGAGGGTTTGTACCGGCGCGATGTAAATAATGATGCGGTAGTCGCGATTTATATGAACTATCTTCTCGAAATTCATAGTTCTGAGGTCTGTAAAATTGCGGATGTCACCTTTGATGAACTTTTTAAGATCATGTTTGAAACTCATGTGCGTGCGATTTCAACACCCGAAGGTGTGGCGTATTTCGAAATGAGGAAGAAGGAAATATCAGAAAACTTAAATAAAAATAATCACCTATAAAAAAATGGAAATATGTTATTGAAGAGATGTCAGATAATTTTGTTGGTTTTGCTCTCCCTTGGTGGAGTAAAAACCAGCATTGCACAGGATACGCTTCGCCTATCGCTGAACGATGCGCTAAAGATGGCGCAGACAAATAACCTGAATATTAAAAATTCACAGCTTGACCTGAAGAGTGCCCAAAAGAAAATCTGGGAAACAATTGCGATCGGCTTGCCACATGTTGATGGAACGGCCAAGTACCAGTTTATACCAAACGTACCAACATTGCCTGCTTCCACATTTGATCCCACAGCACCTGCAGGGGCAGTGATTGAGCTTGGCGTTAAACAAAATATTGTCTATGACCTCACGGTATCACAGTTGATCTTTAACGGGGCTTACCTGATCGGGTTAAAAGCATCGAAAGTCTACTATAATCTGTCGGAAGAATCGCTCGAAAAGGCACAGCTTGATATTAATGAGTCGGTGACGAATACCTATTTTATGATTCTTGTTGGTGAGGAGAGTCGTAAAATACTAAAAATCAATCTTAAAAATGTTAACAAGACTTTTGAGGAGATCAAGGAGACCTACAAACAAGGTCTTGTTGAAAAGACCGATGTTGATCAACTTGAACTGACGGCAAACACCATCGCCAATGCCATTTCCCAAATCAATAATAACCTTGAGATGGCAGTCAGGCTTCTAAAGATAAATTTAGGATTAGCTGAAAATGCAAATTTAATCCTGACCGATCAGCTTCAGATGGAAGATACTCAGGTCGCAAATCTTACCGCCCTGGCTAATCAATCTTTTGTACTGGAGAAAAGTGTTGACTTTAAAATATTGAATACGACTGAACTGCTTGCCAAATATGATTATAAAAGGGAGATGACCAATTCGTTACCAGTAATTTCTGCATATTACAACCACGAGGATAAATGGAAAACTCCCGCCTTCGATTTTGCAGTGAAAGATGTTATCGGGATTAGTTTAAGTCTGCCGATCTTTAGCAGCGGACAACGTTCAGCTGCGGTTGCGCAAAAAAGGATGGCATTCGAAAAAGCGACAAACAATAAACTCTATGTAAGCAATACTTTGTTGATGCAATCGTCACAATATCAAAACGACCTTCGCACGAAGCTCGAAAAATTTCAGATACAGAAAAAAAGCAAGGAGTTGTCGGATGTAATTTACCAGCGGACACTCGAAAAATATAAGTTAGGGGTATCTTCCAGTATGGAGTTGATGACGATCCAGAATCAATACCTGAATAATTTAACAAACTACTATCAGGGAATTTATGATGTTGTGGGTGCCAAAACAAAATTAGAGAAGCTATTTAATATCAATCAGAAAAATTCAAAATAACCAATTATATGAAAAACATTTTTTACACTTTGGCAATTGCCGCCATTCTTGTTTCGTGCAATAGTTCTACCGACAAGAAGGGGAAATTAGAAAAACTCAAAGTACAACGTGAGGAATTAAATACGCAGATTACACAGCTCGAAGCCGAGGTTTATCCAAACGGCTTACCGTCTGAAATAAAATCAATAACGGTAAATGTCGATCCTGTACAGAGTTGTGTTTTTAGCCATTATGTCGAAGTTCAGGGTGTTGTCGACGGTGACCAGAATGTGGCTGTTAGTCCTCAGACTGCCGGAATCGTCACTGCAGTATATGTTACCGAAGGGAGCAATGTCAAAAAAGGTCAGGTACTTGCCGAATTGGATGCCGTCGTGCTGAAACAATCACTTGATGAACTAAAAACACAAGCCAGTTTGATCAGTAATCTTTACGATAAACAAAAGGCATTATGGGATAAAAATATCGGCAGCGAAATACAGTTTCTTCAGGCAAAAACAAACAAGGAGGCCATTGATAATAAAATAAAAACCTTGCAGGGACAGATCGACATGTCAAGAATCATCTCTCCGATAAGCGGGACCGTTGAAAGCGTCCCGTTAAAATTAGGACAAATGGCTTCGCCAGGAGTACCTACATCGGCGATCAGGGTTA